>JADMIO010826318.1_pt1 | contig 97563 bp, 97 predicted proteins | sample 8958161 | NCBI WGS metagenome assembly JADMIO01 (sample SAMN16585339, study PRJNA669376) | soil metagenome | isolation source: Crop rotation soil | place: USA: Cullars Rotation, Alabama | collected 2011
GGCCGCGACTTCAAGTCACGTGAATTCCAAGCTTCGGATCCCACTGTGCTGGAAAGGCCTTTCGAGAGGGTTTGATCCGGTAAATCTGATCAATTTCCATCATTCCAAAAAAGAAATATAAACACCTTTGGGGGGCATTAAATGGGGTATTTTTAGATTAAAACATAACGCTAATATTGCAGCAGTGGACCTATGTGTAATGCAATAAATTCTGAAACTCAATTTTTCCTATGAAATTTTTAATGGCCATCGTTGCTTCATGTATGCTGGCATTGAATACCCAGGCACAAAGTACAGGCAACATACAGGGCAAAGTAGTAAGCGGGGAGAAAAGCTCTTACGCTGTGTTGCTTAAGAAATCGTCAGATTCTACTTTGGTCAAGGCAGAGCTTACAGATAATACCAATAAATACCTGCTGGAAACAATTGCCTATGGAAGCTACTTTATAGATGTTTCTTATCTCGGTACTATCGTGGCCAGTTCAGAACGCTTTGAGCTTAACGCAAAGAACTATGAACTCCCTGACATTACCATTAAAGAAAAAGCTACCGAACTTAATGAAGTGCAGGTTGTGCAGCCGAAAAATATTGTAGAGCGGAAGCTGGACAAAATCGTTTATAATGTTGAAAACACGCTGGAGCCTCCATCGAACGATGCACTTACCGTAATGCAAAAAGCGCCGGGCCTGACAGTAGATGCCGATGGTAATATTTCAATGAGGGGAAAGAAAGGAGTGATGATCATGCTGAATGGCAAGCAAACATACCTTAGCGGCCCTCAACTGGCGAACCTGCTCCGGACAACTACTGCAAACCAGATATCGAAGATAGAAGTGATCAGTAATCCCTCATCTAAGTATGATGCAGAAGGCAATGCCGGCCTGGTAAATATTGTACTTAAAAAAGATCAGCGGCAGGGAGTGAACGGCATGGTTGTATTGAACTTTGGAATGGGTAAATACCATAAAGCAGTAGAAGGGGTCAATATAAATTGGAAAAAGGATAAGATCAATATTTTCGCCAGCTACAATTATTTCAACGACAAAGGCTACAACGACCTTTCGCTGTACAGGCAGTTTTACACCAATAGGGTGTACGATGGCGCTTACCGGCAGCACAACTACCTGGTGTTCCCTAACTCGGGCAATCTTGGTAAACTTGGTGTGGATTACAACGTTTCTAAAAAAACAATAATAGGGTTTAGTGGTAACGTTACAGCTAACAGCTTCGATCCGGATGGCAATAACAAGGCGCTGGTTGAAGACTCAGCGAAGAATCTTACTTCCTACTACACTTCTGAGAGCCGGAGCAGGGAAAAATGGTACAACTTCGGGCTTAATGGCAACCTTAAGCACACATTCGATTCGGCGGGTACGGAGCTATCGGTAGATGCCGACTATGCCCAGTATGGCAACAAGGCCGACCAATTTTTTACTACAAAGTACTTCGGTCTTGACGATGTGGAGAATAGACCAAGGTCACTACTGGCAGGCAATGTGAATGGTTTACTAACGATAGATGCACTTAAGGCCGATTTTGTACATCCGCTCGGTAATAACCAGAAGCTGGAGCTGGGGGCAAAGAGCAGCCTGGTAAATGCTGATAATAATCTTGCCTACTATGATGCATCAGGTCCCGTACGGGTATTCGATCCATTGCAAAGCAACCATTTTATTTATTCTGAAAATATTAATGCTCTTTACACCACCTATTCAGTGGAAAAAAAGAAGACCAATGTCCAGTTAGGATTGCGGGCAGAGCAAACAGTTTCTAAAGGCCACCAGCTGATCAACGACAGTAGTTTTAGCCGCAACTACTGGCAGCTTTTCCCAACGTTGTTTGTTTCGCATAATTTCAATGAGCGCAATGACCTGGGCCTATCACTGAGCAGGCGCATACAACGCCCTAGCTACGACCAAATGAACCCTGTAAGATTATTTATTGATGCCACTACCTTTAAACAAGGCAACCCATACCTTGTGCCGCAAAACTCTTACCTGGCTGAGCTGTCGCATACCTACAAGCAAAAGTATCTTACTACGCTGTCTGCATCAATTATTAATAATAGCATCACGGAAGTATTGATACCCGATGAAAACCACAGCAACATCACCATTCAGACGCATAAGAACATTAACCAGCAATACCTGTATTCGCTGAATATTTCTGTGCCTGTGAAAATTGCCAAATGGTGGAATACCACCAACGAAGCCACTGTATATTATTCTCAATACGTGGGCAGGCTTGCCGACTTCGCTATCAATTCCGGCATTGTTTCTTTCAATGCCAAAACAACGCAAACCTTTACCTTGCCAAAGTCATATACAGTGCAGCTCGATGGCTTTATACAAGGGCCGGAACGCTATACGTTCAGCACATCAGAAGCGTTTGGCGCAGTGAACCTCTCAGTGCAGAAATTGTTTAATGACAAGCGCAGTAACCTAAGGCTATCGGCAACCGATATATTTTTCAATTCCCAGTTCACGGGTTCCTCCACCTACCTGAATTATCATGAGCAGTATCATGTGAGCCGCAATTCCAGGACCGTGTCGCTATCTTTTAGCTATAAGTACGGGAAGACAAGCGTGCCAAGAGTAAGACAACGCGTTACTGGAGCAGATGAAGAAAAACAGCGGGCGGGGAAGTCGTAAGAAGTAGCGGCAGGGCACCCGGACTCATGGAAAAACCACCCATTGGGGTGGTTTTTCCGAGTGAACTTTATTGGACATTTATCGAACCAATTGTTAGCTGGTCTAAAGAAATCGACTAAAAAAAGCAGTTTAAACTTAGATCTTATGAACTTAAGCCGCCGTAAGTTTTCACAAATCCGCTCTTCCGGATTTGCAATCCGGAAGCACATGGTTGGGGATTTGCAATCCCCGTTACCACGCTAACACAACCGGTAAAATACCCTGTCCTCCACTATAATCAATAGCTGAGCTATATAGGTAATGATGTGGTTCAGCTACTAATTCAGCCCTTACAGGATTATTATGAATGTAATCAATCTTTTGCTTTAAGAAATCAAAGGTTTGTATTTCTTTAGGTTCATTACCCTCCGCCCAAAATTTATAGTTCTTTATCTTTTTATCATATTTGCCGGCATATTCAAATCTATACAGCATCCAATCGCGCCTGCTTTCTGGCACCGCCTGGATGGTTTCTACGATTTTTTTGCTTGTAAATTTTTTCATGTCCCTTAGTATATCAGACAAGTCTCCGTTGCCGCCTGCACATGCTACTATATGCAAGTGGTTACTCATTAATACCCACGAATAAATCAGAAGGCCTTTTTCTTTGACACAGAATGCAAGTGAATCGATAATTATATGCTTATAGACCGGCCGGGTAAAGACGTCGACCCAATCTACTATTGTTAAAGTGAGAAAATAGGCTTGGCCTGTTTCTATTCTGTTTTTAAGACCCATACAGCAAAATACAAAAGTATAACCAGGGATTGCAAATCCCTAACCATATGCTTTCGGATTGCAAATCCGAAAGAGCGGTGTGTTACTCCAAACACTCACCCCCGGCGGGAAATCAGGCGAGCACGGAAAAACCACCCATTGAGGTGATTTTTCCGAGTGAACTTTATTGGACATTTATCGAACCAATTGTTAGCTGGTCTAAAGAAATCGACTATAAAAAGCAGTATAAACTGAGATCTTATGAACTTAAGCCGCCGTAAGTTTTTACAAACCTCCCTCCTCGTTGGCTTCGCCATAGCTACCAAACAAGGTTGGGCAAACAAACGCCCTGCAAAGGCAATGGAGCGCCGCGACCTCTTTCCACAGGGTGTAGCATCGGGGGACCCGACAGCAAATGGTGTGATCTTGTGGACGAGGCGCCCACCGGCAAAAGATAGCACTGCTGAAAAGCTGGTGGTTGAAATTTCAACGACTCCGAGTTTCAAAAAGATAGTGGCAGGCGGCACTGCGCATATCGGTGCAGACTCAGACTGGACATGTCGTTTTATGGCCACAGATCTCGAGTCCAACCATGAATATTGGTACCGTTTCATTGATGAGCATGGATTTGCCAGCAGGGTCGGCCGCACAATGACAGCGCCTGCCGACGATTCGAATGCACCTGTTCGTTTTACTTTTGTGAGCTGCCAATGCCCCAACGAGGGCGCCATGAATGCTTACCGGAAGATGATCTTTGAAGATGAAGCACGAGCCGCGGAGCAACGGCTGAATTTTGTACTGCACCTGGGCGATTTTATTTACGAAGTCACCTGGTATGCCGAAGATAACCCGAACGGGAACAGGGGTCGTCGGATCAGGAATATGTACAAGTTCCCGCAAGGCCGTAAGGTGAGCAATTTTCATCTGCCGGTTACTTTAGAGGATTATCGCACACTCTACCGCGCCTATCTTGAGGATCCTGACCTGCAGGATGCCCGTGCCCGTTGGCCATTCGTCTGTATCTGGGATAATCACGAATTTGCCTGGGCAGGGTTCCAGAGCCAGTATGTGGCAGGCGGCGGCTACAACGCCCCTGCACAAAACCAGAAAGTGTCTGCCAACCAGGCGTGGTGGGAGTTCATCCCCGCGCGGGTGCAGCAACCCGGCAACCCAAAGATGGAACATTTCAATGCTCCTGCAGTAGTGGATACACCCATGGAAGAGTTCAACGACGACGGGCTTTGTGAAGAGCCTAATAACCTGAAAGCGATCAATAGCCTGAAGATACAGCGTGTACTGCGCTGGGGCAGGAATGTAGACCTGCTGCTCACCGACAACTGGTCATTCCGCTCGCCTGATATGTCGACTGATGATTTTGATGTACCGGGATACCCAAGAGTATCGCCGCAGATACCTTTTGAGATCATGAATTATGGGCGTCATTACAATGGAGATAAACCACCGGAAACCATACGATTTAATGGTAAGGATATTCCCAATCCTACAAAAGAAGCCCATGCCCAGACCTACCTGGGTAGCGAGCAGAGAAAGTGGTTCCTGGAACAGATGGGAGCTTCTACTGCGCGCTGGAAAATATGGGGACACGGTTTTGGTACTATGGAAGTGCGTAGCGATTACCAGAATTTACCCGGCGAACTGGGCGCTAAGTGGCCTAAAGATGTGGGATATGCAGTAATGGATAACCGGTTTCTTCGTGATAAAGACATCATATTTGATTTCATACGCGACCATAAGATCACAGGGTTTTGTGTTGTGGGTGGCGACCGTCATGCGTTTCATGCCGGCCTGGTCTCCAAGGCGCTGCCGCCTAATAAATATGAACCACTGGGCGTGGAATTCATTACCGGTTCCGTATCGCAGCAGACTCTTTTGGAAGTAACGGAAGTAACCATGCCCAAAGACCACCCCAAGCGAGTGCTGCATGTGATAGACCAGGCAGATGGCACCGTGATCCCTTCTATGAACGTTACCGCCCTGCACGGAGTGCTATCGGCGCTGAAGTTAAAAGAGACCGGGGATATAGCACAAGCCCGTGCCGTGCGCAACCCGGATGTGGCGCCGCATTTGTCATTGGTAGATTTCGGCGGCCATGGTTATGTAATGGTTACTGCCACTGCTGATCAGCTTTCGGCAGAGTTCGTATGCATACCGCGCCCATTGGAGCGCAGTGAGCGGCCTGATGGTGGCCCTTTGTCTTACCGGGTTTTGCATCGCACACATTTATGGAAGGCAGGGGAGCCACCTAAGCTTGAGCAGGAGATACTTGAGGGCGACCCACGGTATTGCATTTGAGGTAGTGCTTACGTATAACAAAAGCCACTTATAACGACAATAAAAGCCACTGATTTTCAGTGACTTTTGTGTTGTGTAACTCCATTTTTACCGGGAACGACAGACTTCATTTATGATATTCTGATTTCGTAGGTTTTGGATTATCAAATCGAGGTATTATAGGCCCACCTTTTCCTGAAACAGGCCCCGGCTCCTGAGACATTGTTAAGTTAACTTGCATACTTCTGTATATCACATGATCATTTATCCAATCAGTGCACGCAGACTTGTTAGCAGTAACCTTGTCTATTTTAAATGAAATGTCCGTATAAAATAAATCTACTTTATCTATATAATCATATAAGTTAAATTCAAAATCTCCCTCTTTAGAAAAAATAGCTGAAGCATTTTTAATAACATGCTCTCCATAATAAGATTTTTCATAATCTTTTTTTTGTCGAGTTAACGTCTCTTGCGACGTAACATTGGGTGGAACATTAGGTGCAGGATTTGGGTAGGATCTGCGAGACAATATAAATGAAATAGAAGTGATTTTATATTTACACCCTTTGTTTGCGCTTTTAAAACATCCGTGAACTATAACCGAGTTCTTTCTGAAATCACTATATTCAAAAGTCGTGCTTTCTATATCTTTTGAATTGACAAATATTTTGCACTGAGCAAAAGACAAGTTTGTTATAACTAGGCAAAATATCAAAAGAAATAATTTCATGTCACTTTAATTTTTGAGTGATTATAATATCTATGTCTTTTAAATCCACTTTAATAGTTGCTCTTAAGGAATATCGACATGTATTCACCAGTTTTTGCAATACAACGTGTAATCTTTCGGCTGTAGCTAATGGATCATTCAACAAATAATGATTAAAATAATAATCAAATGAAGTAACCCAAAACTGTACTGTATCGGTCGTGTAAAGTAAGTAAGCGCTTTTCTCTAATTTTCTAAAATCATTAAATTCTGCTTGCAACACTTCCTTATCATTTTTTTGATCGCTTACAAGAATAGAGGCTTGATCAATTACTTTACTATAATATTCCGCCTGTTTATAGTAAAACTCTTTACGAAATGCTGTTTCTTCAGTCTTTTTATACTGCCAAATACCAACAGTAATTGTAACACACGTCAATAAAAATCCAAAATATTTGCTAAATATTTCTGGCACTTTTTTGCTAGTATCGTCACCCATAAGTCTTATCGCTAAAATATAATTGTAAATATAATCCAATCGGTTAAATACATCAGCAATTTTACTCTTGTTGTATATTTCAATCTAAAGGAATATGACCGGTAAAAGAAACTCTATAAAAACGTTCATGAAGTCAAGCAGGTCCCGTTGCTTGTAGCCTTACTTAAAAAAAACAACTAAAAAATAGTTGTGCGTACTCCGACCACGTCCTGGCGAAAGCCAATCTCCCAATTGCGAATATGCAATAAATAACACACCATCCAAGGGGGCATTCATTGCACCATAAAAGATTCGAAAGTTCTCTTTGCAAAATCAAAATGCTACTTCGGTTTTTCAAGAGCTTTTCTATTTGATTAAGATTTTTTGGTGTTCTTTATTTTCTCATAAACCTGTATAGATTTATTAGCCAACAGGCTATTAAAAATCAGAGTGTCTTTGCTGATCTTTTTAATATGGCTCTTGAATTTATTATTATAAACATCTACAAAAATTATGTCATTGTTTTGCAGATAATATTTGTACCGATAAATGGTATCTCCTTTACTTGTCAAAGTAGCATCGCCATTGCTAAATGTAATAGTTGGATAATTAATCTGATTTGCAGTTAAATGCCATGTTCCCAAAATCATATTTTTGGTTATTTTTTGCCCATTAGCAACAGTGATACCAAGAAAACATGCAACTAATATAAGTAGCCTAATTACCCTCATGAAAGTATTGATTTGTAGTAGTTCTTAAGATTGTCTTCCCATCGCCATTCTACTGCAATTTATCCAATCCTAACTCGTTTAGGTCACATTGTCGAACTTTTTCTTTTTGGGGGATTTAATTTGCCACCCATGAAATCTCCGGTTATAACAGAGCCCACCTCTGCTTAATCGTTCATATCTTCATACAGCTTTTCGTCGAAGGTATACCTTGATGGCTTGCCGTACTTTAATACCATATAGGTGAGGTAGAGCACTACGAATGGGCACAACAACAGCATGAGCAGTGCAGGCTTGCCCGCCAGGCCAATATAGGGCGACAGCTGGTAAGCGACCGTGAACACTATGGCGAAGGTGACCACTACAGACATGGTTTTCATAGCTTTATGTTTTCGTTGCTTACTTAATACAAATATGCTGCCACGAAGGGAAAATAACGTATTGCTTTGTAGCAGGTCAAGAATTGTGGGTGTGAGTGAGGCCTATTTGTGCGTTCGCCCCCGCTCTTCCGGATTTGCAACAAAAGCACCTGGTCGAGGATTTACGATCCCAACTTTGCCGCAAAGCCTCAAAATCCTTACTCGGCTCGTTTGTAAAGAGGATGGCGCGGCGTTTCTAACGCCCATAAAACAAGAAAGCCCCGCTTTCGCGAGGCTTCGTGACCCGGATTGAATCGGCACTATCCCGATGAGTAAAAAAGCATTTTGAGCTTGGCATATTTGATTCTATTTTAGCTGTAAAAATTGGAGGATGAAAACTAAGGAAAAATCTATAAGACCAATATTGGTGCGCACATTACTGTTTTCATACCCTATATTATTATACTCATGCTCGGGCGATAACATCAAAAACAGCATTGCATATGGCAAGTTGTTTGGCAAAATAAAATCAGTAAAAAGTACACACTATAGCGTAAATGAAAAGGACGGGGAACTCCTGAAAAAAACTTTAGTCGGCACGGAGCTATTCAAATTTAATGAACAGGGCAAATGTACTGAGGGCATTCAAAATACTATAGATAGTGGATCGGGCTTAAGCACAACATATACCTTTGACGAAAACGGTAGGCTTGTCAGTAATATAAGTAAAAAAGAAAATTCAACAGAGGTTATTTACACCACGATCTATAATTATGACGATAAAAACAGCTTGATAGGCAAAATCATTAGCGGCATGTATAATTCAAAATACGCGTATTACCATGACGCAAATGGTAATCTTTCACAAGCGAAAATATATAAAGCTAATGGAGATTTAACTGGGGTGATTCAATACCATTTTGATGATAAAGGACAAATCTCCGGAGAAGAAATATCTGATGTAAATAACAGCGCAAACAATAGAACCTATACTGATAAGTATGAGGGCTTTGACAAATCTGGAAATTGGACAAAGCATATTATGTATGAAAATGCAAAACCTTTGCAAATAGTCAGTCGGGAAATAGAATACTACTAAGAGGTTGTAAAGGTATGAGGGCGTTCCCCCAAAATAGGGCTAAAAACTGCCACAGGCAAGCGCTTCATTTTCCCACTCATTCATTGGCTTGGGGCACAAAAAAGCCCTCCACCGAAGTAGAAGGCTTTGTGACCCGGATTGGATTCGAACCAATGACCCCCAGCTTAGAAGGCTGGTGCTCTATCCAGCTGAGCTACCGGGCCGGTTACTCAACGTAAAGATTTATGACTATATACTAAGTACTAACTACTAAATACCCCTTAAAAAGTGTGCGAATTTAAAGAAAAATATGGTAACGGGCGGCAGTTATTTGGTTTCGCCGGGTGGCTCCTGGCCTTCTTTCATTATGGTTACCGGTATCAGGTCGCGCACATAGTTCCAGCCTTCTTCGTTCCAGCGCAGGCCATCGTATTCGCCGCTGGGCACATAGGTATACTTGCGGTGCGGGTCGTTGATCTGTGATACCAGCTTGTCGAATATGATGCAATTCCGTTCTTTATCCCAGTTCATAGATACCTGTGAGCCTTTCTTATATTCAAGGATAAAGCGGTTAACACGCTGCCCACGGTAGTTTTCAGAGGCTACCGCAAAAATAGGCGCGCCAAAGGTTACCCCGTGCGCGTCTATGGTCATAGGGTCCAGCACTTTTTTATTGCTTATAGGGTTGCCGGAGTTAAGGCCAAATACAGTATATACCATACGACCTTTAAACTCATTGCCTATGATCCGGTATATAAGCGACCCAAACCACTTGCCACCGGTGAGTATGCTGTCTTCAGCGCCCTTGCTTACTTCTTCAGAATAGTCGAGCAGGCCGTAAAGTTTTAGCTGGGGCTGTGGCAGCTGCACAGCGCCATAGTAGCGCTTGGCAGATTTTGAAGTGGCTATTTCCCAGTTAAAGATGCGGAATGCATTGTCATCAGAATAAATAAGGTTTATTTTTTCTTTAAGCTTGTCGAACGGGTAAAAATAAGAGTTGGTTATTTTCAGTGTCCGCACCAGTTGTTTGGCAAATCTTTCGGAGTAATATATATGGGTATCAGGTATAAATGCCTCATACATAGAGTCGGCGGTAACGATCATAGAATCTTCCATGATCTGAAATTTTTCCATGTCTTGCGGGGCTATGTCCTGCGCCCACGTTTTCTTACCTGCCAGGAGCGCAGCAATAAGGGTAATGAAAACAAATGCTTTTTTCATCATCGACATTTTTTTCAAGATATAAACGTACTCATTTTTTTGTTAAAGATACAATAAGGTACGGTACGCCCCCCTGGGTTAAAAGTTATAGGCCACACCCAGCTGATTGCCCTTTGGCGACACCATGTTAAACCCGTAGCGGCCACGGTGCTGCCGGTGCATACCTGCAACAGCGAGACAACCGCCGGTTATCCCCGCAGCCCCGCCACCTATAAACATAACAAGACCAGCTAACAGTTTGCTATCATTAATATTATACTGGCTGAGCGCACTGATAATTACAACCCCACCAATAACCCCGGTAACAATGCCAACGCCAGATATAACCGTCCCTACCTTTGTAATGCTGGAGAACTCCCGCTGGCTGTGATAGTAGCTAAAAGCTGCAGGTGTATAGGCGGTGAATTGGTTAGTGGCTGGCGGTGTTATTTCTGCCGGTATTTTTGCCTGTGTGCGGGGCAGCAGCAGCAAAAGCGCGGCTATCATCAATAGTAGATTTTTCATATAGCAATAGTGTATCAACAAACATACTAAATAAAAAGGGAGGAAGTAGACTGTATTTGTTCGTTTCTCTAGATCTAGTATTTAACAGTTATCGGTACTGTCGGCTCAGGATGCCAGTTGTAAGAAGAATCATTAAGGGTAAAAGAACTGGGTTTATAGCAAACAGGGCCTACCTCAGGCGTGAACCCATAGTTAAACCTGGTTGGCGTAAATGTTCCTGCGCCGACGTTTTCTACCTGCCCAAGGGCGCCACAATAAGGGTAATGAAAACAAATATTTTTCATCATCGCGATTATTCAGGATATAACCTAAACAGTTTTTTTGATACAATAAGGAATACCAGCTGGTGTATAGTCCTAAAAATTATACGCCAGCCCCAGCTCATTGCTCCGGGGCGCTACAAGGTGTAGACTGTACTTGCGGCTATAGTGGTAACGTATGCGCCCACTTATGACCAGAACGGCGCCTGTAACACCTACTACACCGCCCACGAAAAATAATATGCCTCCTGTATGCATAGCCCGCTCGTCGGCCGGCGAATTATAACGCACGCCATTGCTTTTTTGAGCATGAAAATGGCTAACGTACAGCATAGCTCCTGCTATACCAGTCATAACACCTGGCGCAGAGGTGATCGTCCCTATTTTCACAAGGGCGGGTGTCTTTTTACGCTTATGATGATGAAGCTGCCCGTCAAGTGCTACAGTCGGGGAATATCCATTGTCTGCTGCCAGGCCAGCCGATATTTGCAGTGCCAGTGATTGTGCTGGTGTGCGTGACGCGGAAAATAACACGATCGCAACTATGAATGCTAAATTCCTCATATAGGTAAGTGTTTGAAACGAATATACAAAAATGCGGTGGCAAATTGTGGTGGCAAAAGGCAGCGGTAAATACTGCGGCTGTTATGTTTTTCCCGTAAAAGGCTATATTTTCGGGGTAAAATTAGCCTGCCTGATGCATTTGGTACAACAGATACTGTTTATTATCGTGGCTGCAGCAGCCGTATACATTTTCTCTAAGAAGGTGGGCGAAATGCGGCGAAACATAATGCTGGGGCGCGATGAAGACCTGAGCGACAACCCCGGCCAGCGCTGGAAAAATATGGCCCTGCTGGCGCTGGGCCAGAAAAAAATGTTTAAAAAGCCTGTACCGGCATTGCTGCACCTGGCAGTATATGCGGGCTTTATCATTATTAATGCAGAAATACTGGAGATATTTTTAGATGGTATACTGGGCAAGCACAGGCTGTTTGCGCCCATGCTGGGCAGCCTCTATGTGTTCCTGATAGGTTTTTTCGAGGTGCTGGCGGCGCTGGTGCTGATATCGTGTGCAATCTTTTTAGTACGGAGAAACATACTTAAAGTGCGCCGCCTGAATATGAAGGAGCTTAACGGCTGGCCGCGCGAGGATGCGAACCTTATTCTTATCACAGAGATCATACTCATGACGCTGTTCCTGACCATGAATACTGCTGATCTTGCCTTGCAAAGCCAGAACGCAGAGCATTATACAAGCACAGCGCCCTTCTGGATCACCAGCAATTTTACCGGCATGTTTTCCAGTCTTTCGGTGCCTACGCTTATCGGTATAGAGCGCGGCTGCTGGTGGCTGCATATAATAGGGGTGTTCTTTTTTCTTAATTACCTGCCTTATTCCAAGCATTTCCATATCATACTCGCGTTCCCTAATGCTTATTACTCCAAGCTGATACCCCAAGGCAAAGTGAAGAACATGCCGGAGATACAGAACGAGGTGCTGTATATGATGGAGCCAGACAAGGCCCCGGCAGCAACGGCAGAGCCGGCAGAGCACAAACGCTTTGGCGCAAAAGACGTGACCGACCTGAGCTGGAAAAACCTGCTCGATGCTTACTCCTGCACAGAGTGCGGACGCTGCACCTCGGTATGCCCGGCAAATATGACAGGCAAAAAACTAAGCCCCCGCAAAATAATGATGGACACCCGCGACAGGCTGGAAGAAGTGGGCAAAAACATTAACGCAAACAAAGAGTACAAAGACGATGGCAAAAGCCTGCTGCACGACTATATAACCGTAGAAGAGCTGCGCGCCTGCACCACCTGCCAGGCATGCGTGGAAGCCTGCCCTGTAATGATAGACCCACTATCCATAATCATGGACCTGCGCCGCAACCTGGTAATGGAAGAAAGCAACGCCCCACAGGAGTGGAACCTCATGTTTGGCAACATAGAAAACAATATGGCTCCGTGGAAATTTTCTCCTGACGATAGGGATGCGTGGGTGAATAATGGTTAATGGTTAATTGGAGCGGGTATGAAGGATGTTGCATAAGGGATATGGGTTGCAAACACACCACACATATTGTAAATTGAGTGTATCCCCCCTTTGGTATAGCCTTGTGCGAGAGCGAAGGGGGTTAGGGGGATGTAACCACGCGCCACAATGCCCAATAAGATAATTCCATACAATCCTGCATTAAAGCTATTGGCGCGCAAACTGCGCAATAATAGCACACTAAGCGAAGTGCTGCTTTGGCAACGATTAAAAAATAAGGCTACAGGTGTTGAATTTCACAGGCAGGTGCCAATAGATAATTATATCGTTGACTTTTATTGCCATGAGCTGATGTTAGCTATAGAGATCGATGGCAATAGCCATGATTTAGATGCAGTGTTTGAAAATGATATGAAACGCCAGGTAAGGCTGGAAAGTTTAGGCGTCAGGTTTATCCGGTTTAATGATATAGAAGTAAAGAAAGATATAGCAAATGTACTACGCGGTTTGGAAGATAAAATTGGCGATTTGAAGAAGGCGGGTAACAAAACATCCCCCTAACCCCCTTCGCCACCGCACAAAAAGGCCTTCGCACAAGGGGGAATGCCCTCAACATCTAAACCTCAACAAATAATGCTTAAACTAAGTATATAGGCGATATGAACATCCCCTAACCCCCTTAGCCACCGCACAAAAAAAGGCCTTCGCGCAAGGGGAATACCCTTAATATCTAAACATCAACAGATAATGCTTAAACTAAGTATGTAGGCGATATAAACATCCCCCTAGCCCCCTTCGCTGTCGCACAAAAAGGCTTTCGCGCAAGGGGGAATGCCCTCAATATCTAAATCTCAACAGGGGAACTATTAAACTAAGGAGTAAGTAATATGGGCATTCCCCCTTTAGCATGGCCTTGTGCGGGAGCGAAGGGGGCTAGGGGGATGTAAATACACTCCACCATCTCTCACAATTTCCTTAAATCCTCCCCAAACCTTACATTTGAGTTCGATTAAGTCATTACACTATGCCAATAAGATCAATGAGTGAATACGCGGCCAGCGGCGAAACGCCGGAGGTGCTTTTTTGGGTGGGGTGTGCCGGGAGTTTCGACCAGCGGGCGCAGAAGATAACCAGGGCATTTACGCAGATACTGGATAAGGTGGGCATACAGTTTGCCATACTAGGCAAGGAAGAAATGTGCAATGGCGATCCGGCGCGCAGGGCAGGTAATGAGTTCCTGTTCCAGATGATGGCGTATAACAATATCAACATACTTAATGGCTATGGCATAAAAAAAGTAGTGACCATATGCCCACATTGCTTCAATATTTTTAAGAACGAATATCCTGCACTGGGCGGCAATTACGAGGTAATACACCACACTACTTTTTTGCAGCAGCTCATCAATGAAGGGAAGATAAAACTAAAAGATGGTGGCGCATTTAAAGGCAAGAAGATCACTTATCACGATAGCTGCTACCTGGGCCGCGGCAATGGCATCTATGAGGCCCCTCGCGAAGTACTGGAAGCATTTGACAACGAGCTGGTAGAAATGAAGCGCTGCAAAAGCAATGGCATGTGCTGTGGCGCGGGCGGTGCGCAGATGTTCAAGGAAGAAGAGGCAGGCACTACCCGTGTGAACTTCGACAGGGCTGAGCAGGCAATGGAAACGGGCGCTACCATCATAGCATCTAACTGCCCTTTTTGCATGACCATGCTTACCGATGGTGTGAAAAATAAAGAAAAAGAAGACTCTGTAAAAGTGCTGGATATTGCCGAGATGGTGGCAATGTCTATTTGAATTCCAAATCTCAATATTCAAATTCCAAAATAAATATCGAATCTCTAAAAAATGAAAGACCTTACACAGTTTACCGGCATGCTCCGGGAGTATATCTCTTTTAAAAGTATTTCTACCGATAATGCATTTGCTGCAGACATTGCCAGGCAGGTAGAATGGTTGACCAAACTGTTTAAAGACAATGGTTTTAAAGTAACCATATTGCAAGGCCCAAAGACCAACCCCGTTGTTGTAGCAGAATATCATGTGGCAGACAATCTTAAAACAAAATTGATCTACGGCCACTACGATGTGCAGCCCGCAAGCCTTGAAGATGGCTGGACGACAGAACCCTTCAATCTTACAGAAGAAAATGGCAGGCTTGTAGCGCGTGGCATTGTTGATAACAAGGGGCAGAATTTCATTCATATATTTACGGCTATAAAGCTGATCAAAGAAAACAGGCTGGGCTGCAATTTAAAATTCATGCTGGAGGGCAATGAAGAGACCAGCAACCCAGACATGACCAACCTTGTAGCTGAAAATGCTGCTCTTCTTAAGAGCGACCAGATCATTATCTCCGATGGCGAAATACTCGGTTTTACACCAACTATTGAAGAATCGCTGCGTGGCGGGGGCAACCTTACTTTACGATACACTTCAGCTAAAAACGATCTGCACTCGGGCTTGTTTGGCAGCGGTGTGCCCAGCGCTACGAAGGAACTGATAGCGCTACTATCAAAAATGTTGCTGCCCAATGGAACTGTAACTATTCCGGGTTTTTATGATGAAGTAGACCCTATAACACCTCAGCAAATAGAGCGCAACCTTGCCTTGCTGAAGATAGACGACCCGGTGGTGACCGGAGGTGTTAAAGCAACCATTGGCAAGCACGACTTTCATACCATGGTGGGCATATGGCCTGCAGTAGAGGTAAGCGGCATACAGGCCGGCTATACCGGCGAAGGCTATAAGAATATAATCCCTGCCACAGCATTTGCAAAGATCAATTTCCGCCTTGTGGCATCGCAAAAGCCGGAGCAATTTGTGGAACGTTTTAAAAAGTATGTGGCCGACAACACCCCTGCATATATAGACTATACTATCAGTGTAGATAAAATGTCGTACCCGGTAAAGGTAAACGTGGCCGACCCTGAGATACTAAAAATAATGGAGTACCAGGAAAAGGTATATGGTGTGAAGCCAGTCATCAAAAATGTAGGCGGCGGCATACCCGTAGTTGCCGACTTCAAGAATGTGCTGGGCATTGACGCCTTCCTTATCTCCCTCGGCAACAATGATTGCAACATGCATGGCGTACAAGAAAACTTCAATGTAGACCTTGTGGCTAAGGGGCTGGAATTGAGTGAACTGATGCTGGGATAAAAATACTGATCGTCGAAATTTGACAACTTTTCAAAAGTTGTCAAATCTTTGATGCCAGCATATCGCTGATGCTATCAAGGTATCTTTTAGCCAACACCTCCCTGTCAAAATTCTCTTTAGCAAATCTATACCCATTCTCACCTTCCTTCACAAGCCGGGCAGGATCATCCAGGTACTCGCGGATGATGCGGTTGTACTCTGCAATATTTTCTGGCTCCACGTAAGCGCCTGCCCCTGCCGACTCCAGCAGCTCGCGGGAAACTCCGTCTATAGCCATGAGTATAGGCTTCCTGCAAGACATGTAGTCGAATGTTTTGTTGGAGTATACCGTTTTAAATGTATCCACTCTTTTCAGGACGGAAGCTCCCATCTCTGATGCCAGTATGTAGCGGAATACATCTGCTTTAGGCACAGCATCGAGAAAACGGACATTAGTTATCTTTCGTTCATCTGCCATTTTTTTCAGCCTGTCTTTTTCCATTCCCTGCCCTATCAGCAGGAAGAGCACATTGGTGTCTCTTAGCGCTTCGCCGGCATCCAGCAGTTGCTCCAGGTAGTTAGCAACGCCATGTGCGCCTACATAAGTGATCACAAACTTACCCTCAAGCCCATGTTCTTTGCGAAAAGTTACAGGATCAAATTCACGTAATAATTTTTCAGACAGGCTAAAGTCGGCGGCATTTGATATTTGAATGAGCTTACTTTCCGGTATATGTTTCTTGTCTCTGAGTGCGGTATAAAATGCAGGGGTAAGTACATTGATGAGCCTTGCCTTTTTGTAGATAAACGCTTCTACCCAATATGCCAGTTTAATGATCACCCTGCTTTTCAGCACACCCGTATCTATTGCCGATTCCGGCCACAGATCGCGCACCTCGAACACAAAGGGCATGCGCCTGAGCCTTGACACCAGGTAGCCACTTACGCCTACAAACAGCGGCGGAGAAGTAACAATAACCACATCAAATTTCCCCTTCGCCTTAAACAACCCTGCATACAGTGATGAGAACAGGAAGGAGAAATACCCCCACAGCCTGCCTATAAAATGTTTGTTGTAAGACTCTGATACATGGCAGCGCCATACAGTTACCGGCCCCTGCTGTTTCTTTACAAAATGCCTGCCTTTGTATTCGGACCGCTTCTCATTGCCATTGTAGTGCATCATGCCACCTATCACCGTCACGGTATGGCCCAGTTCTGTCCACACCCGCGTAAACTCATTCCAGCGCGAACCACCGGGATCATCTTCTTCCAAAAAATACTGGTGGATCAATAATATATTCATTGTGTTCTTTAAAGAAGATTTCAAGGCATTGATACACCAAATGTAATTTTACTCGGGTATGAATTTAAGTAAATCATTCAGTTCTTTATCAGGTATATTCTCTTGTTCAGATTTATCAAAAATGGATAATAAAAAAACTGATTTTCCAATAAGCCGGACATAGGTAATTACTCTTGCTCCTCCAGATTTTCCTGTATGCTTTGACGCAATAGCAAGTCTTATTTTATAACAGTTGTTTCCTAGTGGAATGCCTTCAGAAGGAGACTTTTCAAGCAAATCAATCAGATGGGAATATTCGTTTTTTAAAGACGGATATTTTTTAACCAGCCTCTTCAACTGTTTGTCAAAGGGTGGTATTGTGACAACGCTATAGTTCATCCAGCAATTCTTTTGCCGGGCGCGGTTTTAATTTGCCCTCTTTTACAAGTTTCATATTTTCAACTGCCTCTTGTAATTCTTCTAAAACCTGGGCTTTATAGGGAGTAAGAGGTTTTGTTTTTACGTAAGAAAAGCTGTTTAGCAATTCCATAATAAAATCCGCCTTGCTTTCTTTAATATCAAGTAACACTTTCATAGTGCAAATTTATGCAAATTTATGCATTTGCTAAAGTAATGACAGCATTAATAACACTGTCATCAGTGGTAAAATACAACTCTTCGGTCTTTTCTTTCTGCCCATACAGCGATGAATACCAGCCATCCCTCCTACGAGGTTCCATCTTTTCTCCTGTTGTATTTTTGGCAATGAGTGTTACTTTATTTTCAGAGTTGAGCGGTAAATGCCATAATTGGTTCATGGTCAAATTTTGGGGTGCACCTATCACTTCATCCTTTACTTCCCATACCGGCAACCCTTTTTGTTTTATTACTGTGCGCTTATGCACTATGCCCTCTTTAATATAGCTGAATGCACTTATTGCACCATCAAAGAAATATGCGGTATCATTCTCGCTAAGGTTAGCTGCAATACACTGTGTCCAGTAAAACCATATAAAGTGCCCGCCTTTCAGCATCTGATCATTATCGCCCAGCATCACTGTATTGTGCGATGCTGTGCCACTGAAGTACCGCATAGTAGCTGCATCCGTATTGTATTTATAGCTCCCTGCATCTAAAAGTATATTCTCCCCTTTATACCAGATGTCGATATGCAGGTTATCGGCCTGCGAAGGGCGGTCTTTATAGCCGCCGCACTTAATAAATGTCAGCATCTCGTTTTCGCGAATGATATAGTAACCACCTCTATCAAAAGCATGCAATCCATTTTCAGGCTGCCACTTAGTTGTATATTTTCTACTCAGGCCATACCATGCAGCATCTTCGTACTGCGGCAACCCAATATCCATGCCCAGTACAGCCGCAAGTGCACCCAGTTGCGGCCTGTAATCGCGGTAATGATTATTACTCAGCTTGAAAAAGAGCGCCCCATCATTTGCACCATAGTTAGGCAGCCAGCCATTTTCTTCCACCATGCACGTACGCAAAAAGATCACGGATCTTTTTGCACGGTCATATACCACATCGCTCAGCCGTTCACCATTTTTTTCCGATAGTGTTATTGCCCAGGTTAGTAGCTGCACCACTACCCTATGGTAATTCATGGAGAATTGCAGGTAAGTGCCATCTTCATATACCTGGTATGCTATCTCCTGTTCCAGCCATTGCAGGCCTTGTTTTTTCCAAACATCTGCGCCTGGCATGGAGGGAAAGAATAAGCTTGCAAAATACAGTCCAAATGTTTCTGTGATAGCATGATTATTGCGTACTGCTATCCTCGAAAAGTTGATGTTCTTGTACACATGATCCATGTGCCAGTAAATGGCATATTGTATCTGCCCGAACACTTCTTCAGTAAGCGCTGGCGAATGCTTGTAATAATGCAAGGCAAATGTCCAGTTCATAACCCGCAGCGACATTTCCTGGCTGCAACGGTAGTTAGGGCCACAGTTTACAGGGTTGCTTTTTATCCACGAGATGATATCGTTAAATACAAGCGCAGCACAGTCGGTATCAAAATGATAATCGTAACGGATGATGTCATAGAGATAGGAGAAGCGGGACTTTTCCCACACAAATTTTATATCACCAGCTTCTTTTGAGTAGTCGGCTATCTCTGTCCAGTGTTTGTTCACATCGTAACGAAAGCCGGAATCGGGATTAGTGACCCAATCATAGTTTTTGCCAAGGTCGGCAAGTACGCTATTGAATAACAGCAGCTTGCCTTCTTTAATATTCTCAAATGCCTGTTGTAGCTGCGAGGTTGGTTGTTTTGGAAAATTCAATGCAGCTTTGCCCTTGAAGAAAAAAACCGACTTTTGCTGCTTCCACTCTGCAAGTGTTATATATTGCTTAAATGCCGGGGCAACAGGGTATTTCTTTTTCAGCAGGCCACTTCGCAGCAATAGCTCATGTTTCGCCCTGAAGCTCACATATCGCCAGCCCATGTTGCGGGAGAGATTTATTGCTTTGGTGAGAAGTGACGCCATCTATTTTGATGCGTTATAAGATTTTCGTGCGCGTGCAGTGGATTCTTCGAGAGTATACCCTTTTACAACACCGCTTTCCATTTCCCCGAACCGCTTATTCATCTCTTTTTCAAAATCGTCTTTCTCTTCCACAGCAAAAGCCTCGGTCTGAGAATTTGCGACCTGCTTATCTATTGGGCTGATTGCATTCATGGTTTTTCTTGTTTGCACAAAATTACGCCTTTATTTTTTTCCAGGTATCTGGGTATGTGAGTTATTACAAACCGCTATCGATAGTACTATTTAGCATTATCTATAAACTCAACATGTCATGGTTCGACGAGGCTCACCATGACAGAATTTCAATTGCGCTTTCTATTCGATAAAATTGACAACAGCTAATTAGTAACGAAGGCTGGAAGTCCTTATATCGTCACCACAAACTCGCAGCCTTCCATCTCTTTGCTGCGCACTTCAATTTTACCGCCGAGCGATTCTACCTGTGTTTTGGTGATGTAGAGACCCACTCCCTTGCTATCGAAGCCGTGGTGGAATATTTGATTGAGCTTGAAGACACGGTCGCCGTACCTCTCCAGGTTTATGCCCAGGCCGTTGTCTTTGACGGATATTTGTATGGTATTGTTGGCCTGTATCACAGAGATCGTGATCTCCGGCGCCACATCGGGCCGGGCATATTTCAGCGAATTACTAATAAGGTTATACAATATGTTTTCCAGGTATGCCTTAGGATAGTAGATAGATTCTACCTGCAGGTTTAATTTTATCACAGCACTTTTTTCATATATAGTACTCAGCAGTTGGGTGGTAATGTCATTTATGATACTGCTAATATCACACTCATTATAAGGTATTTCTTTATTCAGCTTTATCTCAGTTATCTCCATAAGAGTAGACAAGCTGTCGATCAGCGAATTACTTCCTTCATGGACCAACTCAATGAGCTTGTCCATACTCAGCGACTTGCTGAGCGCATTTTCATTTGCTGCAGCGCCACCTTTATTCTTCAGTTCCATCACCTCTGTAAGCATCTTTATATTGCCTGCCGGCCCCCTGAGGTTATGCGCTATTATATGGCTCAGTTCTTCCAGCTGGCCTATCTTGCCTACCAGGCTTGTACGGGTTGCTTCCAGCTCGGCATTTTTCCTGTACAGTTCTTTCTCCAGTTCTTTTTTCTTGGTAATATCCTCCATCTGCGCAATAAAGAAGCGCGGAGTATCGTCTGCATTCCATACCAGCGATACGGTGAGCGAAGCCAGCACTATTTTCCTGTCTTTGGAGATATAACGCTTTTCTAAGGTGTAGGTAGATATTTCTTTACGCAGCATTTGCTTTACCAGGGCAAGGTCCATCTCCAAGTCATCGGGATAAGTAATATCCTGGAAAGTGAGCCGCAGCATTTCTTCTTTTGAATAACCCATTTGCTGGCAGATCACGTTGTTCACATCCAGCCATTTGCCACCGGGCCCTATCAGCGCCATGCCGATACCCGAGTGGTCGAAAGCGCTGGTAAACATATCTGCGCTTGCCTTTATGGCTTGCTGTGCTAATACAAGCTCAGAAATATCCAGCCCATATGCCATCAGGAACTCCAGCGACCCATCTTCATAAAATACCGGGCTCAATATTCTCAGGTGATGTCCTTCGCCACCATCCTTGCCTATCAGCCGCTCTATAAATTCTACCTTCTTCCGGCCCTTTATGGCACTGTCATATACTGCAAACCTGTTTTCAAAAAACGATGCCGGCCGGTTGCTGTATTTTGCATAATCCTCGTCCGTTTTTCCTATCATGTATTCGCGCAGGTCCTTGTTCTTAAAGGCATTGCGGTTTACAAACAGGTAGCGGTGCTGCTCATCAAATACAGCTATATCTGCCGGTATGCTATGGAGTATATTTTCGTAAAACTTCCTTTGCTCTTCAAATCTTCGTTCGGTATTCTTAATACTGGTGATGTCCCGAAACTTCCATATCTCCCCTTTGTCATTTCCGCTCAGCACCAGGGGCAGATAATCCCTGGCAAATATCCGGCCGTCGGTGAGCTCAATTTCATCATTCAGCACCACTTCCTTCCTTTCAATGATCTCAATTATCCTCGCCAGCTGACCCTCAAGATCTTTATAAAGGCTCATTCTTTTCTCCCGGCCTTTAGCTATTGAAGTCCCTATCAGTTGCTCTGGTGTTTCCTGTAATCCAAAAAGATCACAATACAATTGATTGGCAAATAATATGGTCCTGTCGGGGTCTACTACTATTATTCCGCTATGCAGGTTATTGATCAGCTTAGACAGCAGTTGTGCCGTTGCCGCATATTTTTCTTCTGCCAGCTTTCTTTCATTTATGTCGGTATGTGTGCCGATCATCCTTGTGGGTTTGCCATCATTCGCCCGGGAAATAACAGCTCCGTTGCACATTATCCACTTGTAATTCCCGTCTTTACATAAATACCTTACTTCTACTGAATACGAAGGTATTTTTCCTGCCAGGTAATCAACTTTTTGTTTTATTGCCACTGGCAGGTCGTCAGGGTGTATCTTTTCTGTCCATGCTTTGCCGGTAGGTATCTCGGCGGCATCATAGCCAAATACTTCATGCCATTTATTAGAGAAGAATATCTGGTCTGTTTCCATATCCACATCCCACATACCGTCGCCAGCAGTATCGAGGGCTCTTTTCCATTTATCTTCTACAAAACCGCCTTCGCTCTTTTTAGTTAGATTCTCTACTACAACAAACAAAAAACAGCTATCAGGATGGATGGGGAGGAACCGTACATTATAAGTGATGGAGTAATTACCCAGATCGGTAGTAAACTTAAGATAGTTACCTTTTCCGGTACTAAAGGCCTCGTCTACCCTGCTATTAGACTGGGCTATAATGTGCCCGTTAAATATCTCGGAAATTTTCAGCCCCGGATAAATGACCAGGGCATCATCCTTACCCCACACGCGGGTAATGATGTGCTCTTTGGAAACTTCTAATACAACGTCGCCTACCTGCAACAGTGTATTTATGATCGTTTCAATTTTATCCGTCAGCGCTCCTGTCATTTATTTTTTTAAAAATTAATTCAAACCAAATATATCTATTATGCTGGCTACTATGCGCGGCGCTGTTTTGCCATCCCATAGTTCGGGCACTGTTCCTTTTTTCCATTCCCCGGCAAATAGCTTTTCAAATGCGGGAGCTATGTTTTTGGGGTTGGTACCTATAAGCTCATTCGTGCCTACCTCGCATGTCTCAGGTCTTTCTGTACTATCCCTTAGCGTCATACAAGGTACACCCATTACTGTCGTTTCCTCGGTAATTCCCCCGGAATCGGTGATAACAGCTTTTGCATTGCGAACAAGATAATTAAATTCAAGGTAACTCAATGGGTCAATAGTGCAAATATCACCCTTATTTAAACCTATGTTTTCCAACATTTTAGCAGTACGGGGGTGTACAGGAAAAATAATTGGCAATCCCTTCGAGGAATTAATTATTTCCGCTAGTAATTCCTTCAGCGTTTCGCTGCTGTCTACATTGGCAGGGCGATGCAGCGTCATCACTATGTACCCTTTTTCTTTTAACCCGTAGGTATCCCATATAGCAGGCTTCATAAAGCGGGGCATCTGCTTGTATAGGGTATCTATCATGGTGTTGCCCACAAAAAATATGCGGTCACCCGGCACACCTGTTTTGCGCAGGTTATTGTTAGCCACTTCAGAAGTGGTAAAGAAATAATCGGTTATGGAGTCTGTGACAATACGGTTTATTTCCTCCGGCATGGTCCAGTCCCCGGAACGGATGCCACCTTCTACATGCGCCACTTTTATATTATTTATCTTTTTGGCGGCAATAGAGCAGGCCATAGTAGAGGTAACATCGCCTACCACTATACATAGATCGCAGGGGGTTTTCATAAGCAGTTGCTCATAGCCCAGCATTATTTTGCCGGTTTGCTCAGCCTGTGTACCGGAGCCTGCTTCAAGATTGATATGCGGATCTGGTATGCCCAGCTGCTCAAAAAAGTCGCCGCTCATCTTTTTATCGTAGTGCTGGCCGGTATGAACTAATCTATATTGGATGGGAGTTCCCCGCTGCTGCTGAGCCTCAATAGCGTCTATAATAGGAGCTATTTTAATAAAATTCGGCCTTGCGCCGGCAATGATGTCGATCAGCATTTCTTTGGGGGATATACTCTTCGGAGGCTAAGATACAAATATTGGCATATTTTAAGGGATATTTTATTAACATGTTAAGCACATCCGTCTATCCAACTCGCCTCAGCTTCCCGGGCAAGACTATCAGCCGGGGTCAAATATTTGCCTTAAGATCTAAAATATAGCCCTGTTAAGTTCCCTGACATTTTTTCAAAACCCTGAAAAAAAATCATATTCTTTGCCAAAATTTCTTCATTGAAAACAGTGGCATATTCATTGCTCGGGATACGGTGAACCAAATATTATTTTTATGAACAACATCATTAGAAAATCAAATGGAGGCAACACAGTGCCATCAACAAGTTTCAGTGGTCTTGTTGATCAGTTATTTGAAAACAACCTGAACCGCATTTTTGACGACCGCTTCTGGGGTTTCAAAGGCCAGACCGATAGCGGGCAGGTGCCGGTAAACATCAAGGAAACAGACAAATCATTTGAGCTGGAAATGGCAGCACCAGGCTACAAAAAAGAAGACTTTAAAGTAGATATTGCAAGCGACATGCTTACCGTTTCTCTGGACCACAAGGAAGAAAACACCGAGGAAAATAAAAAAGAAGGATACTTAAGGCAGGAGTATCGCCGGCAGTCGTTCACAAGGTCTTTTAGTTTAGATGACACCATTGATGCTAACAAGATAGTAGCAAAATATGAAAACGGGCTGCTACACCTGACGCTTCCCAAAAAAGAAGGCGCACAAAAGGTGTCAAGAACGGTGAATATTGACTAATGTTCAGCTTAACCGAATGCAGGCTGCCACGAAAAGCGTGGCAGCTTTTTTTTGAACGTTAAAATCACGGCTTTAACAATACCCACTCTCTTTTCTGCAAACTCTCCAGCGCAGCAAAGCCGGCCAGGGTAGTATTGATCAGCTCGTCAAAAGATATTAATGGCTTGCCGCCTTGTTTTATCCTTTCCGTGAGCAGTTTGAATTGTGCGGCATGTCCCTTGTCTACATTGGTCTTCAGGCGGGAGAAGCCGCCGGTACCAAAGCCCTCGGTAAGCATAAAGTTATCAGTGATGATGGTGCGCTCCTGGGCATATATCTCTATACGCTCTTTGGAATAGGCTTTACTGCCATTGGCGAAATAGTTGATAACGCCTGTGCTGCCGTTTTCGTATTGCAGGAGTATGGAGGCATTGTCTGTATTGGCCTGCGGGTTTATGCCCATGGCATTCATGCATACCGCTTTTATTCTGCTGCCTGTAAGAAAGGTGATAAGGTCCATATAGTGGCAGGCCTCGCCCATTATTCTTCCACCCCCTACGTGCAGGTCGTGTACCCATGAGTTTGCCGGTATATGGCCTGCATTCATGGTGGCTATCACGTTCATAGGCACATCGCCTGCTAGTTGCTTTGCCTTTTGCATGTGCGGGGAGAAGCGCCTGTTGAAACCCACGGTCAGTGTTTTGCTGCCCGTATATGCCGCAAGTATTTCATCAAGTTCATCCCTGCGCAGCGCGAGGGGCTTTTCTACGAACACATGCTTGCCGGCATTCAGGCTTTCCACCACCATGCGCGCATGCTCATTGTGCCGCGTAGTGATCATTACGAGATCCACAGCGGGGTCTTCCAGTATGCTTTTATAATCTGTAGTGCTTTTGCCTATCTTATATTTCTTTGCCAGCGATGTACCCGTAACACCCGATGCACTGGCTATGGCATACAGCGGTGCGTTAATACCAGACAGGGCGGGCAGCATGGTCATGCTGGTAAAATTGCCGGCCCCAATAATGCCTATGCCTCCCCTGCCGGGTGCAAAAACGCCGTCGCTTACGGTTACAGTACCAGAGGAGTTGCTCTCCTCTGGGTAAACAAGTATAGAGGCAATAGATTCTTTGCTGCCAATATTGGCATATATCTTATTGAAATCGCTAAGATTTACCCTTTCTGTGATTAGCGGTGCCACATCGAGCTTGCCGGTAGCAATGGTTTGCAGTACGGCTTTAAAATTGCGCTGCTCTGTCCACCGCACATAAGGTAGCGGATAGTCTGTGCCTGCCTTTTCATAACTATCATCGTACCTGCCAGGCCCGTAAGAGCAGGATACCTGGAAGGTCAGCTCCTTTTCATAAAAGTCTGCGCGGCTAATGTTGAGGCCTATTACACCTACCAGTATAATGCGGCCACGTTTGCGGCTCATCTTTGCAGCCTGCGCTATCAGTTCGTCCGTTTTCGCAGAGGCTGTGATGATCACGCCGTCGGCGCCCACATGGTCTGTTAGGGCGCTTACCTGCTTTACCACGTCGCCACCCTCTGCTGGGTTTATGGCTATGATACCTTTCTTCTTCGCTATAGCTACCTTATTGGCATCAAGGTCTATACCTATTACACGGCAACCATTGGCAAGCAATAACTCGGCTGTGATCAGCCCTATCAGCCCCAGGCCTACAACTACTATTGTCTCACCAAGTTGCGGATCGCACAGGCGGAGGCCCTGCAAGCCTATGGCTCCTATTACAGTAAATGCAGCTTCCTCATCACTAACATTATCAGGTATATGGGCGCACAGATTTTTAGGTACACTCACATATTCTGCATGTGCGCCGTTAGATGCAACCCTGTCGCCTATAGTGTATTCGTTTACGCCTTCGCCTACCGCTATTACCTTGCCTACATTGCAATAGCCAAGCGGCAGCGGCTGCCCCAGTTTATTAAATACTGCATCGAGCGTGGGCTTCAGGCCGTCGGTCTTTATTTTGCCAAGCACTTGTTTCACGCGCTCTGGCTGCTGGCGGGCTTTTTGCAGCATACTTGCCCGGCCAAACTCCACCAGCATCCGCTCCGTACCCACCGACACCAGGCTGCGCGTGGTCTTGATAAGCACACAGCCCCGCTTCACCATAGGTGCAGGCACTTCTTCCAAAATTGTTTCCCCGGTTTTAAAAGACTGGATGATCTGTTTCAAATGCGGTATCGGTTAGGACAAAAGTAATTATTATGTGGTGGAAATGGTATAACTTAGGCTGAGTGCAAAAATGACCTTAAACGCAAATATATAATAACCATTATGTCACAGCAAAAAGTCCTCACTCTCAGAAACGCCAAAGAAAGCGACCTCGAAATATTCTTCAACGATCAGCTTGATGACGAAGCAAGTCATATGGCAGCATTTACCCCTAAAGACCGCACCGACAAAGAAGCCTATATGACGAAGTGGAAAAAGCTGCTTGCTGACAACCCGCTAAATCATAAAACCATCCTTTCAGGTGGCAATATTGCTGGCAGTGTGCTTACCTACGAAATGAATGGGGAGCCGCAGGTGTCTTACTGGATAAGCAAGCCATACTGGGGGCAGGGAATAGCTACAAGATCACTGCAATTGTTTTTAGAAATCATGCAGAAACGCCCTGTGTTTGGCCGGGCGGCATCTGACAATATTGGCTCTATAAGGGTGCTGGAAAAGTGTGGCTTTGAAAAAGCGGGAACCGATAGAGGATTTTCCAATGCCCGTAATGCGGAAATTGAAGAAGTGATATACAGGCTGGATAAATAGATTTTATATACCGGCAGATACTAACAATTCAATCAATCGCTCAACCTCATTTTTAGTAACAATCTCCGGGAATGGCAGGTTTTCGCTCAATGCTTTTAGCACAGCACCGGCTATAAGCACTTTGTTATAGGGATCGAATGTGAGGCTGGGTTTTATTACATCGTAAACATAGGGGAGGTCTGAGGCCAGCACCTTCATGCCACTGTCAACAGCCTCTATCAGCGGCAGGCCAAAGCTCTCAATAACCGAAGGGAAAATAAGATACGGGCATTTAAAATAAAGATCGCGCGGGTCTAAGTATACATGGTTTACTATCCGTGCACCTTTTTTAGTTAGTGCATTTACACGCTCTATTAGTTGAGGTGCGGTATCGTCAATGGTTACATGCAATAGCGGCGTGTGTCCTTTCTCTAAAAGATATTCCCACGCATCCAGCAACGTTGGGTAGTTTTTTTGGGGAGAGGGATTGCTGATGAAAACGAACTCATCTTTTACCCTTTCGCTAAATGGTGGGTGCGGCACTTTATATTTCCTGTCGTCGTAGAATGGTATGGTGAGGCAATGCGCATGATCTTTCAGGCCCAGTGCAGTAAGCTCCTGCACCATGTGCGGGGTCTGTACTATGTAATAGCCTGTATTGCGGTTGTAGCGTTTCAGGAAAAGGTATTTTATATAGGTGCGCCAGTAAGTGCGTTTAAACTTTTGCCGCGGGGCTTCCAGCAGCTTTTGGTTGTGGAAGTAGGTATATACGGGTACAGTAAGTTTTATTGGTGGCGGTGTATTGGCGAAGCAAAATACCGTAGTATAGTTCGTCTTATTTTGCTTGTAGAATTTTATCCTTTCACTGATGCTGTTATTGATAACAACATAATTCTTATCGAGTTCGGTGGGCTTTTCAAAACGGGGATCGAGCAGGAAGAAAAACCGGTCTCTTTTCGGATGCGCGAATATTTGCTCAATAAGGTATTGCAGCAATACTGCCCCGCCTCCTTTATTAATAAATAGTGCATCGATCAGTATCATGTGTTACGTTCTAGTATTGACATCAGGCTTGCAGCGGCAATTTCAGGGCTTTGCATTTTTGACAGCTCATAGCTTTTACGGCTCATTTGCAAAAGTTCATCATCGCTCTTTGCCATCATTTGTAAAAGTGCTGTTTTAAGGGCTTCTTTATCGCCGCTGGTAAATATATAGCCGTTCTGGTCCTCTGCTACCAGCGCATCAGCAGCGCCTACGGCATCGGAGCATATCATGGGCAGGCCAGCCATAGTAAACTCATGCACCACCACGCCCCATGGCTCATAACGACTGGGCAGGCAAAACACGCCCCAGTTCACCGTATCGGCCGCAAGTTCTGCCCCGCTCATGAACCTTTTCAACTTAATATATGTTTGCGATGCTATCTGCACTTCGCCCGAGCCTATCAGCGTAAGCTGCCAGTCGTTCTTTGCCGCTGCCTTTGCCTCGTTAAATGCGGCTACCAGCAGATCTATACCTTTGGATGCTGCAAAACGGCCTGCAAAAACAATATTGTGCGGATACTTATTTTTCTTACTTGCTTTGTACTGCTCATATGCATTACCAAATATGGCGCTATCTGCAGTAAGCAGGTGGTTAATGATACACCCTGGTGGATAACCAATTTTTTGTGCAAATTCATACTGCCGGGCGCCGGGCACCCAGAAATATTCAAAATACCGCCGGTACAACAGCCAGCCAAATAAGGCCGCTATTTTTTGCTTAGTGCTTCCGGTCCATTGGTTATCACTGCCTGTAACAATGTGACAATGACTACGGAATTGCCGTGCTATTTTCAAATACGCTTTATCCATCCGCCCTACCACGTATATAATAGAAGGTTCGCGCTCCTTTAAAAATTTCTTTAACGAGGCGAGATCAAAACCTGATCGTTTATGAAAAGTAATACCGGCCTCATTCTCCGGGATGAAGGGTGTACGCTTTTTTTCATCCCAGTACACACAATCTACTATAGCGCCATGCTCCCGCACCAATGCCCGCATAACGGCAATGGTGTAAGGCATTACTTCTGAGTAGAGGTACACTATATTTATTGTGGCTTCGGGATTCAACGCAACAAAGAAAACAAATAGTCAGCATACTGACCAACCTGGGAGAAATGGAATATCACTTACCTACTTTATATATTCGGTACTGGCCGGCATCTGCAATAATAACATTGCCTGAAAGATCGACTGCAGCTATCGGACTAATAAAATGAGCCTGAACAGCCGGACATCCATTCCCAGGTGTTAACGTTCCGCCGCCGGCAACAGTACTGATAATTCCGGAAGTATTTATTTTACGAATACGCTTGTTCGCAAAGTCGGATATATAAACGTTCCCATCATTATCTATTGCAATATTCCTTGGATCACCCAATTGAGCTGCTGTAGCAGGCCCGCCATCACCGGAACTACCCGCTGTACCTGTTCCGGCAACGGTGGAAATGATGCCTGCTGTATTAATTTTCCTGACACAATCATGAGGATAGCTACTAAAATAAATATTTCCTGCATTATCGACTGCTATGCCTGAGGGCCAACCTATCGCAGCATCGGTGGCCATGCCACCATCGCCAGTGAAACCTTCAATTCCATTCCCCGCAATTGTTGATATAATACCAGCGCTATTCACTTTCCGTATACGACAACCGTGCTCTTCACCAATGTAAACGTTACCGGAATTATCAGTAGCTATATGCAAGTCTCCTAATAACGCAGACGCAGTTGCCTGACCACCATCTCCACTGAAACCATAACTCCCCGTGCCTGCAAAAGTTGTAATAATGCCAGATGTATTGACTATATAAACAGTACTTGTTGAACGGTCACCTATATAAACATTACCCGCATTGTCTGTAGCAATGTGCTTAGGGTTAATCCACGCACTGGTTGCGGGAGCACCTTCGTGATAATCTCCGCTTACGCTTCCGGCAAATTTCGAAATAATGCCATTACTATTAATTCTACGTATGTATTGAGTACCATCAATAATATAAATATTACCTGTTTTATCTACAGCGATATCATACGGGCTGTATAACCCCGCCGCTGTGGCCGCCCCGCCATCTCCCGAATAACCTGATGTTCCGTTTCCGGCTATTGTAGTAATAATGCCCGATGTACCTGATGATGTACTCTTCTTTTTATGGCAGCCCGCAATTGCAATAAAAGAAAGCAGCAAAAATATTTTTCTCATTAAACCAATTTAGAACGTTGAAAATAAATAAATTTTATAGCCTCAAAGATATACACCAATCATCAAAGCGCTCTATATACTTCCAGGTATTGCTTTGCAATTTCCTTGTAGTCATATTTTGCAGCGTTTTCGCGGCCACGGGCTACCAGTTCGTTGTAGTAAGTTCTGTCGTTTACCAGCTTAGCTAGGGCCTCAGCAATCTCATCGGGTTTGTACGGATCTGCTAGCATTGCGGTGTTGCCAGCCACTTCTTTCATAGCGCCTATATTGCTGGTGACTACCGGCCTGCCCACTGCCTGCGCTTCTATTATGGGCATACCAAAACCTTCGTAAAATGAAGCATTGAACAATATATCGCAGGCTATATACCTGTCATATACCTGCTCATCGGTAAGGTTATTGTAAATAGTGTGAGAGATGTCATAATTCTTAAGCCGTTCCAGCTCGTCGGTAGACGGCCAGCCAATAATATCGAGGTGGTAGTCGGCCACTTTTACTGCTTCTATTAGGTTGTCGAGGTTTTTGTGTTTGCCGGTGCCCATCATCAGCACTACCGGCCGTTGGTTCAGCTTTTCTTTTTTTACAAACTTAAAAAGCGGCTTCACGGGATTGGGTATTACCCTTATCCTTTCTTCGGGGAAATGAAAGTGCTCCATCAGCTTGCTTTTGGTGAACTTCGATACCACTGTTACCACCCGTATATACTTCAATGGAAATTTGAACCAGAACAGCTTGTAAACGGTATGCTGCAAAAAGCTGCGTTTTTTCAGGGTGTCGTAATGCCCCAGGTCGTGTACGGTGAGTATATTTTTTTTGCCTTTGAGGCCCAGCGCCAGGAAGTTTACATCCCCGGTGATATGATTAATATCGTTAGCGGCCAGCTCTGCACGGCGTGTATTTTGCAACCTGGAAAGGCCGGCTTCGCAATAAAACTCTTTTATATCTGCCTCGTCTTTAAGACATTCTTTTACCAGCTTAAATATGCCTTCTATAGAAACACCCGTCTTTCGCGGCTCCCTGTAAAAGTAGGTAATGGATAGCATGTGGGGCAAATATACATCTGAACCTTGATTTACCTGATTAAAGGATTTTCCGACTCTGCGGCGCCCCGGGGAGTTATGTGTACTCGATGCTACCAAGCTCTATACTTTGTCGGGTTTTCACGCGAGGGTCGTTGGTGAAAACACCAACGACAGCGAAAAATTCAGGAGGATGCTCATCTTTCAAGGTATGCCCCTATATTTTGACAGACCTTGTAAATGTCGCTATTTTGCACTCTTTAATCTTTCGCAGCCTGCCTTCTCACATACTTCGTTAAGATCACAATCATCTGGCCTTCTATCCTACCCTCTATCTGCTCAGTATTGTCTTTTACCAGGTGTATGTTCTTTACCACGGTGCCTATTTTGGCATTCAGAGTAGTGCCCTTTACATCCAGCGATTTGGTAAGCACAACGCTATCGCCGTTTTGCAGTAATGCGCCATTAGCATCTTTATGCAGGTCTACACTGGCATCGTTCTCATGGTCGCCGCTGGCTTTGGCCCATGCCAGCCTTTCATCGTCCATATACATCATATCCAGGCTTTCAGCGGCCCATGCCTCATTCTTCAGCCTGTTCAGCATACGCCAGCTTACTACCTGTATACCGGGTACCTCGCTCCACATGCTTGTAGTCAGTATACTCCAGTGGTTCTTATCCAGTTCTTCTTTTTTGTCTATCTGCGCCAGGCATTTATCGCAAATAAGAATGGTATTTTCTTCATAGCCACCTGTTTGCGGGGGCACCTCGTACACATTCAGTTTGCCATCGGCACCGCACAGTTCACATTTGTTTTCGCTGCGCGCAATTAATCGTTCCTGGAGCGTCATTATCCTGTTTATGATGAGCGCCGAAGGTAACTAAAGAAATTTGAACCTATGTTCGCTTAATGGCATCCGAAGCCAGGTCGCCATACCGATGGAGACAATTACGCTTTTAATGTTTCTAATCATATATCTTAAAATGCGTGCGCTTCAGGTCCATTTTTGTGAATGGGGTTACTACCATGGGTATCTTTTCGGTGCGGGTTTCGCTGGTATCGAGGCCAAAGGATTTGTCGTCTGACAAAGACAGATGTTTCAGGAAGAAGTAGCTGTTAAGGATGAAGCCATCTGTGCCTTTAAATTCATTGTCGGTGGAAAGGAAGGTTTCCAGTATCACGAATACCACATCTGCGGCAAGGTGGTGCTTGCTTAGCGCCTGGTATGGATTCACAATATCTATTTCATGGTTCTCTACCATTTCCTGCACTACTTTGCGCATCATCAGGTTAATGCGTGGCTGCACACGGAAGCCGAGGCGGAACTCTACCCTTATCACCTTATCTTTCTTCAGTTCTTCCACAGTATACTCCATAGTGTATGGCTCGTCGGTACGCTCTACATGCACAAACCAGTAGAAGTCGGCCCGCTTGGGCTTGCGGCTGAATATGGAATAAATGATGCGCTCCTCAATTTGAAAAGTATTGTTGGCCTTGGTAAGGTATATGGCGTGTGTGGCAAACTTAGTGATGCTTTTATCATTACTTAGGTCGTCAAGTAACTGTATATAATCCTTCATGCTCACGAAAGTGAGAAAGCGATTGGTGATCTTGCGCGCCCGGTACCACACATACATAGTAAAAATGAGGCCCACCTCGAAGACGAGGAAAAACAGCCGCTTTACGATCTTCACAGCATTGGCCACGAAAAAGGAGAACTCTACCGATACGAATACCACTACTATTATCGCTACCAGCCATGCCGGGTAATGCTTTACATAACGCATAAAGTAATAGACCAGTACCGTGGTCATGAGCATAGCGATGGTTATGGAAAAACCGTAAGCCGCCGTCATGGCTTCAGACGTTTTGAAATAGAGCACTACCAGTATACAGCCAATGCATAATATCCAGTTGATGCTGGGAATATATATCTGGCCGCGCACGGTGGTAGGGAATTTCACACGAACTTTCGGCCAGAAATTAAGACTTATAGCCTCGCTGATGAGGGTGAACGAACCACTTATCAACGCCTGGCTGGCTATGATGGTGGCAGCCGTAGCCAGTATCACGGCTGGTAATTGATACCCATACGGTACTATAGCGAAGAACGGGTTGATGTCGCCCAGGTTTTCCTTGTGCTGCAGCAGCACCCATGCACCCTGGCCCATATAGTTGAGCACCAGGGTGGTCTTTACAAAAATCCAGCTTACCTGTATATTTTTCCGACCGCAATGCCCGAGGTCAGAATAGAGCGCTTCGGCACCTGTGGTGCAGAGGAATACAGCGCCCAGCAACCAGAAGCCTTTAGGGTGGCTTGTGAGTAACTCCCAACCATATACCGGGCTTAGTGCTTTAAATATCTGCGGGTAATGGGCTACCTGTATAATGCCCAGCAACCCCAGCATCACGAACCACAGGAACATAATAGGTCCAAAAGCCCCGCCTACCACCTTTGCCCCGAAGCGCTGGAAGATGAATAGCAAGACCAGGATAGTAAGTACCAGCCCCATCACCAGGTGATTGCCGGGAACAATAATGCCCTGCATACCCTTTACATTCACCAGCCCCTCTATGGCTGATGTAACCGAAATGGGTGGAGTGATAATGCCATCGGCCAGCAGGGTGCCCGCCCCTATCATGGCGGGGAACATGAGCTTCTTGCCATAGCGGCGCACCAGCGCATATAATGAGAATATACCGCCTTCACCTTTATTATCGGCCTGCAGGGTGATGAGGATGTATTTGAATGTTGTTTGCAGGGTGAGTGTCCAGAATACGCAGGATATGGCGCCAAGCACCAGCTCTTCTGTAGCGGAGTCCCCTTCTTTCAGTATGGTCTGGAATGTGTAGAGTGGTGAAGTACCTATATCGCCGAAGATGATGCCTAAGGTGATCAAAAGTCCCGCGAACGAAACTTTTTTAAAGTGGCCAGCGTCCATTATGTGCCGTTTAAATTGGCGGCGCAAAGTTAGAGTGCTCTTTGTTTATAAAAAATTAATTTTAAAAATAACCTGGCGCCTTTAAGCAAGGCGACTGATTTTCGCTTACAAAGCTTGTGGCATGAGCTCGTTTAATACCTTTGGTTTTCTTAAAGATTATAAAACATGAAATACCTGCAAAATATACATCCCATATTTTTTCTCGTGGCGGCCACATTGCTAGAGGTTTGCGGAGATGCTATTATACGTACATCCATATACAACAATACGGGAGGAATGAGGATAGCGCTGATGCTGGCAGGGACATTATTGCTGTTTGGCTACGGTTTTTTTCTCAATTTAGCCCCGGTAGAGTTTGGAAAGGTAGTCGGGCTATATATAGCTACTCTCTTCGTTGTGTGGCAAGTGATTAATTACTTCGCTTTTCGCAGTATTCCATCCATTCCCGTCATTACAGGTGGCGCTATGGTGGTAATAGGAGGGCTGATCATTACTTTCTGGCAATCTAAATGATGGTGGCACGGTTTTTTATAGTATCTAAGACTGTCCTTTTATGAAATATTGATAATCATTATAGTATGTGGTTTTACATACAAGTGATACAGTGTATATTAGACATAAAAGGGGTTTGCCGGTAGCATTAATGACGACTAAAATTGTAATTCTGTGTCAGATGAAGCATTATTAGAAAGCCAGGCTACCAAACAGATGGATACCACGTTGGTTTTCAGCCATTTGCCTGGTTATGCGCGCTTTATACGCGAAAATTACCTTATACCCTGTATACAGGAGCAACTTCGCCTTTCGCGAGAGGTAAACTTGCCTATGCTTAAGTACTTTGCTGATATGCCTGAGGAGCAGCTGATCAGCATGTCAATAACTTCTTACACAGAATTCCTGACGTTTGCCGAAGAAAATAATTTAAGAAAACAAATAGAGAAATCGCTCCAGGTCTGGACATCTGACCAGTTAGGCATTATAAAACGCGACGAAGTTACCGCTGAGGATATAACGCTGGCCGGCTACATTCGCAAAAAAGCTCTAGTAAAATTTCTGCCATCCTATACTACTGATATATTTGAAGCCATTGAGATAATAAAAGAGATTGACACGTTTATTGTAGCAAGTGAGACCGCTTCAACAAATGTATACATACAGTTGCTGAAGAAAAGGATAAGCGACCAGGCATTTTTCAGTGAGATTATTGCCAATACTACTCCCGGTCTTAATTATGTTTTCGACTTTGTGAACTATAAGCTCAGGTATTGCAATAAGAATTATCTTAAGTTTTTTGGCCACAGCTTTGATGATATGGTGGAGATGGGCCGCTCACTGCTTGACAATGTAATACACCCGGATGATATTGAAGTAACCCTTGATGGCAACCGCCGCTGTACCGCCGCTGCCGATGGCGATGTAATATCGTGGGAATACAGGCTCAAAAAAACTGATGGCAATTATTACTGGATGCGCAATTACTCTTCCATATTTAAAAGGGACGAAGAGGGAGTGCCGCAGGAAATAGTAGGTATAATACTGGATATTGACACCGAAAAACAAACAGGCAATAAACTGCTGCTCCGCGAAAAACAATTGCTGGATGCACAGGCCCAGGCAAAGCTGGGCAGCTTTGAACTTGATGTGCAGACAGGACAAATGGAAGTAACGCCGCAATTCAAAGAAATTTATGAATTGTCGGACTTCGACCTGTATACGCTAATAGACCATGTACACCCTGCAGACCGTGACCGTATAAATGCAAACAGGGATAAAGCAATAGCAGAAAACGGCATTTACGATAATGAATACCGGTACCTTGTCAATGGCAAGGAAAAAGTGATCTGGTCGCGCGGCACTATTATCCAGAAAGACGGTAAAAAGATAATGACCGGCACTGCAATGGATGTAACCGCCCGCCATAAAATGATAGCAGACCTGGTGGATAGCGAGCAACTATACCTGCAGGCCCAAAAAATAGCACATATCGGCAACTGGAACTGGGACTTGCAAACAAATGCGGTGACGTGGTCTGATGAACTGTATCGCATCTACGAGCAGGAACCGCGTACCGACCATGTATCACCCGAGGTAAGCCGCACCTACCGCCATCCCGATGATACTGCAAAAGTGGACGAGCAAATGCAATTATTGAGAGACCTGCATATTCCTGCAGATTTCAATTACCGCGTCATATTGCCTGATGGCAAGACCAAGCACCTGAATGTAAAGGGCGATGTGGCGCGTGATGAAACAGGAAGGGTTGTAAGGCTATTTGGCACTGTACAGGACATTACCGAGAAACAAGTACTGATAGATAAACTGCAGGAAAGTGATCTGCTATTTAAGCAGGCACAAGAGCTATCACGCCTTGGCAACTGGACATGGGACCTTAAAACAGGCAAGATCACCTGGTCCGACGAATTGTATAAAATATATGGCCTGGAGCAGGGATCTGAGATCAATTTTGAAGAGATCATTGCCCTTAACGACGAAGATGATATTACCGTTATCAAGCAGAAACTAAAAGAGGCCAAAGAGACCATGCGGCCCTCTGATACCTATTATCATATTACTGCAAAAGATGGCACTAAAAAAGTGCTACATGCAAAAACAGAAACTATTGCCGAGGGTGGTATAGCCACTAAAATGGTAGGCACCATACAGGATGTTACCGACAAACAACTGCTGATAGAACAGCTGCAGGAAAGCGACCAACTGTTTAAACAGGCTCAGGCACGCACACACATCGGTAACTGGACATGGGATATAGCGGCTAACAAAGTAACATGGTCGGACGAAATGTACAGGGTATATGGATTGGAACCGCAGTCGGAAGAAGTAACTTACGAAACTTACATTTCGCATATACACCCTGAAGACCGTGAAAACAGGATAAAACAAGTACAGGAGGTTTTTGATACCGGCATACCGGAGGATCGTTATTACCGCATCCTGGCACCCAATGGCGAGGTAAGGATACTGCATACCAAGAGCGAACTGCAATATGATAAAAATGGCAAGCCCTCGAAGATGACGGGTACCTGCCAGGACGTGACCGAGAAAGAATCGCTGGTAGAGCGGCTGCAAAACAGTGAAAGACTATATAAGCAGGCACAAGTAATAAGCCATATAGGCAACTGGTCGTGGAACTATGAAACACGGGAAATGGAATGGTCGGATGAGCTATATCGTATCTATGAGCTGGAACCACAGTCAGTAGACACAAGCACCATTACGGCGGCTTACAACCACCCCGATGATGCCCCGATGATAAGGGAAGCCTTAAAACACGCAGTGGAAACATTGCAGCCTTTCGACTTTAACTATCGTATCATACTGAAAGATGGACGGGTAAAAATACTGAATGCCCGCGGCGAGATAAAGCCCTATAAAAGCGGTGAGGCCTTTAATATATATGGCACGGTGCAGGATATAACTGACCAGAAAAACGCTGAGCGCCAACTGAAAGAATACCAGGAATTTATAGAAAAGATAACGGATGTTACCCCATCTATTATTGCCTCGTACAATATCAACACCGGACAGTTCAGCTTTATTAATGATGCTGTAGAAAAACTGCTGGGCTATTCACCAACCAAGATAATGGAAGAGGGTGTTCCCTTCATGTCGTCTATCATTCACCCCGACGATGTGACGGGTATTATGGAGAAGAATGCAAAAGCGCTGGAAGAAGCCAACCAGATGCTTCCAAACGATAATGAACCAGTGGTAGAGTTTAAATACCGTATGCGCAACAGCGACGGGGAATATCGCTGGTTTCATACGTATGGCACCATCTTCGAGCGCGATGAAAAAGGGCTGGTGGAAAGTGTGCTGAATATATCGGTAGACATCACAGAGCAGGAAATTGTAGAGCAGGCGTTATACCAGAAAAACCTGCAACTGCAGCAATCTAATACAAGCCTGGAAGAATATGCCTATGTGGCCAGCCACGACCTTAAAGAGCCGTTGCGGAAAATATCTACATTCAGCGATCGCATACTGTCTACACAACACAATACCCTTACTGAAGAAAGCAAAGTCTATTTCAACAAAATAATCATAGCTGCAAACAGGATGCAGAAAATGATCAATGACCTGCTGTCTGTGTCTACTATATTAGGCAATACAGCCTATGAACCCAGCGACCTGAACCTAATACTCGCTGAAGCCATACAACCCCTGGACCATAAACTGGAAGAAAGCCAGGCTGTGATAGAGTCGGGCAACCTGCCTGTAGTTTCGGTAGTACAGTCACAGTTCAGGCAGTTGTTCCAGAATCTGATAGGCAATTCCCTAAAATTCTCAAAGCCAGGGGTACCACCAGTAATTAAGATAACCAGCAAAACGGTAAACTATAAAGCCGTAGCACAATACGACATTGCAAAGTCTAAAAAGTACCTGCAAATAGAGATACAGGATAATGGCATAGGCTTTGACAATGCATATGCCAATAAAATATTTGCCATCTTCCAGCGGCTGCATGGTAAAACCGAATATGAAGGCACGGGTATAGGCCTTGCTATCTGTAAAAAAGTGGTGGAAAACCACGGCGGTGCAATTATCGCTAGCGGAACACCGGGCGTAGGTGCTATCTTTACGATTATCATACCCGTATAAATAAAAAAATATGTTAGTTGTATTTAATTGATCCGACAAAATATTTCCGATTGACAAGTATTGTCATTATATTTGAAGGAATAACCAACCATTCAAAACTATCCCTTTAATGAAACATTCCGTTTTTATTGTAGACGACGACCCGGATGACAGAGAGTCAATACGCGATGCTTTCTTAGAAAATAAGCACAACCAGGATTATGTATTCATGCACAATGGCGACCAGCTAATTGGGCATTTTAACGAGGAGGCCGCTAAAAAACATCCATCACTTATCCTGCTGGACCTGAATATGCCCGGCAAAGATGGCCGTGACGTATTGAGAGAAATAAAAAGAAATGAAGAGCTGAGGCCAATACCCGTGATAGTGATCACTACATCGTCATCTGACAAAGACAGGGAAACCTCTTACCGCCTTGGCGCTAACTGCTTCGTTACCAAACCAAACTCTTACCAGGAGCTGGTAGATATTACAGATTCCATTGCGAAGCTGTGGTTTTGACGTGCAACTGCTTTATAAATTATAGAACCGGCTGTTGCCGGTTTTTTTGTGCTTTCTCCGTGGTGGGTATAAATAAAGCCTGCATCGCTACTTTGTCGATTTTTAGATAACTTTGTGATGTAAAGAAATAGAAAGCATAACTGTTCTATTTAGCGCATTTTTATGGTACGTACTATTATTACACCGGCAGATACTGATATTCATTTATCGATTGCAAAGGAATATGTAGGTAAGACGCTGGAGATCACATACCTGGCTTTAGACGAATTACAGCAACAAGATGCACCCAAAAAAACAATTGCCGATTTTTGGAATACTATTTCTGACGAGACCGCAGAGAAACTACACGACAATGTAAAACAAATGCGCAATGAATGGGAAAGAGATATTTAATAGATAGCAACGTTATTATTGATTTCTGCAACGGCAGGCTTTCCCAAAATAGCAGAAAATTCCTGGAAACAATTGATCCCGAAATCTCCATAATTACAAACATCGAACTTTTTGCTACTAAAAATATTACTGAGCAGGAGCACGCGCTCCTTGAAAGATTTGTAGCGATCACTACGATTCATCCAATAAATTCAGATCTCGTAAAAACCACAATTGATCTCCGGCAAAATTGCAGAATGAAACTACCTGATGCGCTCATTGCCGCTACTGCCTTGGTATTTAACCTGACTTTGTTATCTCGTAACGTAGGTGACTTTAAGAATGTACGAAATTTAGAGGTAATTGACCCCCATACATTATAAGGGCGCCAACTCTCATACACAATTATTTATTGTTTACTACTTACTTTATTGATCCCCTTTCTTATCAATTCCATAGCCTCCTTAGCATCGCCCCATTTAATTGGCATAAATTTCTTTCCCTGGCGGTTATTATAGTCTATAAAAAAGTTCTCTATCATCTCCGTCATACTTTTATTTATATCCAGCTTTTGATTATTGCCGTATGATCCGGGATCATGCGGCACAGCTATCATGCGGTCGTTACGTATCTCTTTCCCATTCCGTTCTTTTTGTTTGGCTTCAAGCACGCATAGCAGGCGGCACTCTATCATCACCCCGGGATATGCAGGCTGGTCCATAAACACAAGCACATCTACCGGGTCTCCGTCTTCACCAAGTGTGCCGGGCACAAAGCCAAAATCAAATGGGAAGACCATACCCATGGGGAGTGTCTTTTTAAATTTGAACAGCTTCAATTCAGGGTCATAATTATACTTGACCTGGGAACCCTTTGGCGTTTCAATGATCACATTCACAAAACCGTTTTTTACCGGTGGTATCTTTTCTATCTCCATCATCTTTGATTTGTGATAAGCTGCAAGCTATGATCCAGAAAAATGATGCCAGAGAAGTTTACCTGAGCGAATAAAGCATATACCCCGGCGCTATTTGCAAGCTGTCTGTGGGATGCTGGTAGTGATCTAAATAGGTATGATAATAATCTTCGACGAAGCCACTTACGAGCAGCAGGTATTTTACGTGCATGCTATCGAAGACCTTCTTATTTATGTCCATAGGGTATTGCCAGGCATGTATCATGCAACGCTTATTGGTATATAGGGTAATAAGGCGGGGTCTTGCACAAAGGATAATATCACTGTCGTTTACATGGGAAGCAATATAGCTGAATGCCTGCTTATCGGCCGCGGTGGGCACATAGCCACTAATAGGTTTGGCAACACTTTTAAAATACCATCCACCGGCAATGAGGCAAATAACCGTAAGGCACATACCTACATACAGCGGCCGGATGGACATAGTGATGACCGGCAATATGCGCCGCAAAGCCACGTAGCAGTAGTAATACGCTATGGCAATGGCAGGGAAGAAATACCGCAGATCGTGAATGGGATAATACAATACCAGGCCACACACCAGCACAAAGAAAATATCATCGAACGACAAACGCCGGGTAATGGAGATAACAAAGCCGATGATACAAAATGCCAGCCCGCAATTCTCCATTACGGTTACCATAGCGGTGCGGATGCTGTTATCTGTAGCGTAATGAAAAAAGTTAGTAACGGAGGCCAGCAGGAAATTGATATTATCGCGCACAATGGTGAGCAGGCCTTTCTGGAGCGTAATACTTAAGAAATCGATATAAAAACCTGTGGCGCTGTGAGGCGCATAGAATATCACCTTACTGATAAAAGCGACAAGTAATAAACTGCCCACCGCCACATACAAAGATGGTAATTGCAGCAGCAGTTTTGAAGGAAATTGTTTTAGCCTCCTCCATTCCTTTATTACATAAAGACCAGCGTAAATTAACTCTGCAAAGATCAGCAACACAGATTGCGTGCGTATGAGAATGGCCATTGCAGCAAAGAGCACCAGCAGCGTTATGCGCTGCCAGCTAAACCTTTCAGCTTGCCTGGCAATAAGATAGAGCATTACGAATAGCAGGCTGGGCACATCGGCCAGCACGGCTTGCTTAATATCTATCATGCAGCCGCTGTAGGTAATGAGCACTGCGATGCATAGTGCAGCAGTAGTACTTGCATACTTTTTGAAGTAAGCAAAAAAACAAAACAGCAGGCATACAGCAAGCACCGTATTGAAATAGCACATGGGCAAAATATCAATGCCCCATATTTTTATAACCGGCGCAAGTAATAGAGGAAAACCCGGCGGGTACTGCGGCGGTGAGTAGCAATTATTATAAGCATTGAACACGTAATTAGAAAGATAGTACGGCCTTCCATTAGCTATGTTCTGTGCCTCTTTAATATATTGCGCATAATCATCTCCCCCACCCGAATGCCCGTTGTGCATGTTCAGAAAAAAAAGCGGAACAGATGCCAGCAGCAGCAACAGGTAAGGCCAGTATTTCTCAGAAGTAAAATGCATGTTTGCGCCCGGTTCCGGGCAATGCTAATGTAATTAACTTTTGGGCTGCCGCAAAAAAGCGTCAGCGTCTTCTACATACCTACAACCAACATTCCATTCTGAATACCGCCTGTGGCTACCTTGCAACTATACATATATACTCCTGCGGCAAGGGCAGGCATAGCTATATTTGTATTTGTCGCCACCTGCTTATCTGCTACCATTTTGCCTTCCATTGTATATATTACAAGATGGGCACTTTGGTCATCTTTTGAAAAAAGAGTTATTGGCGCCCCGCTTTTAACCGGGTTCGGGCCTACCTTTATTTCCGCAGAACTAACAGGATTCTGTACGCGGCTCGGGATAATGGGATTGCCGTTCAGCTTCAGATCCCAGATACCTCTGCCATAGGTACCAAACCGCACGGTATTGATAGACGGCAGGTATTCTACCGATCTCCAGTTTTGTTTGGGTGTGGTGCCATCTGCCAGGCTATACCAGTGATTGGTATGCGCAACGTATACATAAGGCCCGGCTTCGGTAGCAGCAAATATCAGGGAGTCGTTGCCCAGTATGGCCATATTGTTTACAAGGGTTGGTGGCAAGCCAGAACTCATGGATGTAAATGATACTCCGTGGTTGCGGGATACATATACCGGCGGATTGCTATAACCGCTGCCTGCGAAATATACCGTATTCACAGAGTCGGCACTGGCCACTATAGAAGCGCCATACAACCACATTCCTGCTACGCCGGGGAACCCGGCAGTTTTGCTCCAGGAACTGCCAGCATCGGTAGAATAAAAGAACGTACCATCTTCGGCAGCTACATACATCAAGGTGTTGCTGAGATTTGAAATGGCTATAGCAGAGATACCTGATGTGCCATTATTGGAGTTTGCCTGGAAATTGTAAGGGTACTGGAAGGGCGTGACAGAAAATCCTCCAGACATACTCAACGTAAGCCTGACAAGGTAAGAACCGGAATCGCCCGTAATATTACCGCCACCTATCAGTATCTCATCCTGCGTGGCGCTGGTATAGTAGTTCGATGTGGGCAGCATCCAGCCGGCCTCTGGTTTGTCAGTGCCGGTCATATCCCATTCGCCTATGTATGCGGGAGATGAAAGCGTATTGTACAGGTACATATTTCCACCGGGGTATTCGGGCCATAGTGTATTGCCACCACCGGTGATACGCAGTTGGCCATAGTCGCCCGATATTACCTGCTCTTCATTAATGAAACCTGTACCTGATGCAGAATTGGTATGCTGCAACCCCTGGTCTTGCGCACCGGCGAATATCATATTCACATCTGCGGGGTTGGTGATGTGATCCCAAAGCTGGTTTACATGCAGGCCAGTGAGGCTTATGTTATTTACAGTTGCAGCAACATCATTAGTAATGAACGCTCCGCCATCGGTGCCAATAATGCCAAATTCCACGCCGCTTGCGTACTGGAAGAAATCGAATGCCCGTATATCGGCATGCAGTTTGGTGGCGGGCGCGCCATAGTAATCGCCCCAGGGATTTATGATCGTCCAGTTTGCACCGCTATCAGTACTGCGATAGCCATCTACATTGCCATACAGCACCATATTTGGATTTTTGCTTGAGACACCTATCACGTAGCTGTCATCTTCCGTCACCGTGCTTTTGAACATCCATGTATTGCCAAAATTGACAGAATGAAAAACGTTGGTGCCGCCTACCATTGCATAAAAATGAGTAGTGCTGCCATAGGTCATGCACTTCATAGTCGCCAGGTTTGCCGCAGGAGAAAACGAATTAGTAACACTGGCTACCGACACTACACTGTTAGTGATAGAAAACAATGTATCGCTTGCAGCATCAGATACACCGAGCGCATATAATGTGCCGGAACCAAGCGGTGTAGCAAACGACAATTGATTATCGTTGTGGTAAGGGAATTTCCTGATGTGGTGATAAGTAATACCACTATCTGTTGAAGAATAAAGACTGAACCCAGCGCTCCAGCTGATATCGTCCCACTCAAAGGTGACACAATAGATGGTGTGCGTAGCATCATTTACAGGAATCACCCTGAAAATACGATTACCACCCCATCCTACCGGGAAAGATATACCGGTGGTAGAAGTATCGAAAGTAGCGCCCTCATTATCGGTGCGCCATATCTTAAGCCCGGCAGAAAGAAAAAGCCGGGAACCGCTTCCGCGCTGGATGGCGCCCAATACATAAGGCTGAAATGAGGCTACGTCGCTGACCTTACTCCAGGCCACTGTGGGCAGACTTGTTTTCCACACGCTGCCGCCGTCTGATGAACCATACAAGGTATTAGTGCCGGGCAGGTAAGCGAAGGCATCCATACGGCCGGCCTGGTTATCATTGCCGCGCTCATACCATGTGCCGCTAAATGCACCACCGGCAAAAGTACTCGTGGTTTTAGCGCTGAGCCTGGCCTGTATCTCGGCATAAGTATTCCAGGCATTGTTTTCTTCCACCTGCCGCCAGTTGGTACCGGGCGCGGCCCTGTGCCTCTGCTCTATATAATTTCTTTTGGCCTCCTCCATTTCTTCTGTCTCTTCAGTAGGCTTCGGGTGCTTCATCTGCTTATTGCTATACCCCTGTATCACCACCATCAAAACACCGGCGAACGTAATGCAAAGCCCATATAACAGGACTTTGCTGAATTTATTTTTCGTCATTTCCTGTCGTACTTATTTAATTTTATAAAAATGGTATCGTTAATTTTTTTCTTACAAACAGCCTGCACGGTGTATGATATTGCCTGCCCCTCCAGCTTTACAACGGCAACAAAAGAATCTACGGGGTTATTACGGTCGGCAGACAGCACTATAATGTCATCCTTGCCGGTGAGCCTAAGTGAAAACTCCTTTCTGCCGAGGCAATAATGTTGCAGCAAAGGCTTTTTGTTGTACGATACATTTACCCGTTTACAATCCTTGCCTTCATAACTTATGGTCAATTTGGCGGTAGGGTTATCCCATTTATAGTGCTTGCTCTTACCTGCAGGCAGCTTATCTATCAGCATTACCGGGTCTTTACCGGGCATTTTTCGCTGGTATGGTGGCGGGGTATGCTGGCAAAATGCACAAACCGGTAATAAGAAAAGCAATAAACAACCCACAACCCGCATAGTAAAGGAAAAAATCAGCTGTAAATGTACTGAATATCAGCGGATGATGGGGAATTTGCCCCGTTTTTACTTCGCAGGTTCTATGAATATCTGCCTGATGCGTGGAAATTCTTCTTTAATAGCCGTGGTAATGCGCTCTATGGCGGTGGTTATCTGGTCTGTTGTTAGGTCTTTTTTAAATACGGCTATGAGCTGAAGCAATACTTCTTCAGGCGCCATATACATGGAGAAGTGTTTCTTTACTTTTACAATAGCTTCGTCGGCCTCAGCCAGCGATACTATTTTGCGCAAGGTTTTGCGGCTGGTGGGCTCACCCATGAGCAGGCTTTTGCTCTCGCGCACCAGCAATGCAGAAATACCTATAAGAATGATACCTATGAGCATAGATGCACCGCCATCGATATAGGGATTTTGAAACAGGCGGCCAAGGTAGACCCCGAGAAATGCTATAATAAGACCAAGCACATCGCCAACATCGCCCAGCAGAACAATGAATGTAGCGGGGTCTTTGCTATCGAGGACGGCTTTGAAGAAGGGCATATCGCCACGTTGTTTATTAAAGGCTTTTAAAGCCGAGCCTAAAACAATCAGGTTGAATACAAATGCTATGGCCAGTATCACATAGTTCCAGGTGGCGTCTCCTTTGAATTCGGGATTGCCAAACCGCTGCACACCCTGGTAAAAAGAGATGCAACCACCCATAAGGAAAATGATCAGTGATACTACGAAAGACCAGAAATAGAGTTCTTTGCCATAGCCGAACGGGCGGTTATCATCGGCCTTTTTCAGGCTTGTTTTTACACCCCATATCAGCAATACCTGGCTGATCGCGTCGATCACGGAATGTACCGCCTCAGACATCATGGACGAGCTGCCGGTGACACCTGCCGCAATAAACTTAGATGCAGCTATAAGAATATCGGCAGCTAAAGATATATAGAGAAATAACCTGGACCTCATGGCTACTGAAAAGCCAAAATAATCATGCCCGACTGATGATAATGCGTCGGGTGATTAAAACAATTACCGAAAATGCTATTTCTTTTTTATCCCCACGCTATTAGTGTCGCTGTGGTCTTTAGCTTTGATGTAGTCATCATTCTTTTCCAGGTCATCTTCATCGCCCATGGGCTTTTGCTGGCTCGATGGGAGTGCTTCCTGCACCGGTTTGCTATTGTTCTCTTTATTTTTCGGAAGTTCTTTCTTTTCGCTTTTCATAACTGCTTTTTACAGAGACCTGTAAAATCTATGCCATAGCATTATTATCCCGGCAGCTCGTAGTCGAAATCGTAAGAGTGTTTGCCATCGGCCCTGATTATGGCGAGTGTGCCTGACAGGCCAACAAGCTCCTCAGTGCCGGAATCCGGCACAACAGTTATGGACAATGAGGGTACACCACGATTCATGGTAGCGGTGTGCTGAAGTACAAACGATCCCTTTTTGCCATGCAAGATACCTTCCACCCTTTCTATGGCTACATAGCCTGCGGAATTTGGTATTGAAGTGCCGGCGCTTAGCATCTGGCCCTGCGTGGTAGCTTCCAGGTCGCCATGAAATGTTTTGTCGATGGTCATGCGGGCGAGCATGGGTATTTCGCGGTCTGTTTGCGGTACTATCTTTACTTCAAATGTTCCGGTGGCTTTAGTGGGCATAAGTTATCGTTTGTATGTTGCGAAGATATAAAAAAGCAATACACCCAACTGCTCCAAACACAAATGTGCCACACCTTTTGAGAGTGTGGCACGCCTTTCTGCACGTTTCCTACTTCACAATTTTATATGCTGTAGTGGAACACTATTATTTATCAGCATTCTCTTTTTCTTTGTCCTTTTTCTTTTTGTCTATGATAGCTCCGGCTCCCAGGCCGCCTGCCGCCCCTATAAGACCACCTACTACTGCGCCTTCGCCTTTTTTCTTATCTACCATTGCACCAGTTATAGCACCTACTCCGGCACCTACTAAGGTACCTGTAGCTTTTGCACTCCATCCTTTCTTCTTTTTCTCAGGGGCTGGAGCTGTTGCCGCAGGAGCATTTCCATAATTGGTAGTATTATTGGTTGTATAACTGTTTGTTGTGGCAGTACCAGAGGGATGACGAACTGTATGATGAACAGTGCTTACTGTACGCTGCTCCACAACCGGGGCGACAACGGCCTGCTGCTGGGCAGCCACCGCGTTCATAGAATCGATCGTTTGCTTTTTCACCATCTCCATTTTCATGGAGTCCATGGTACGCTGCTGTGCATCGATCTGCGCTTGTTTTTCGGCATTATCGTTGCATGATAACATTACACATGCAATTGCAAATACCGGGATCATCTTTATCATCTTCATTTAGCTTTAGTTATTACTAATGAATAGTAATAACCGTGCCATTAAGCTGCCCGATAAGTGAAATTATTGCTAATTAGTTAAACTGAAGATCACCGGGAGCGCAAAATAAGTTGCCACTGCTCTCCCATTTTGCCTGCCGGGCTTCCAGCGGGGCATGCCTTTTACAAGCCTTACGGCTTCTTCATCGCAGCCACCGCCTATACCTCTCATCACAGTATAATCTGAAAGAGTGCCATCTTCATTTACCACAAATTTTACCATTACCTTGCCTTCAATATCCTTTTTCCTGGCTTCGGGTGGATAATGTAAATTATCTGCCAGGTACTTATTGATATCAAAACCGGGAGTGGGCATTTCCTCTACATATGCGAATACCTGTCGGTCAGTGGTAGCTTCAGTTGTTTTTACGGCAGGTTGCGTTTGGGCTGTTGCATTAACGCACGCAAAAACCGCAATCGCCAGTATCATATACTTTAGAGTCATGATACAAATATAGATGTGGAACGTCTTTTGGAAATCACGAAATTGTCAGGATATTAATAACCTTAACTTTTAACAAGTTTTATGGGCATTGTTATAAAAGCCTGCGCCACCTAATCTCTCAAACGATAAACGTATTTTTCAAAATCTCTCATTTCCGTATTGCTGTTAGTGTCGCCTTGCTTTATCATACGACAGGCAACTATGTTTTTGCCAGGGTAAATAATGACATATTGCCCAAGCCATCCCTCAGCTTTATAACCTATATAATTACTGCTGAGGTGCCACCGCGAACGTGTTGGGAAATAGGGATACAGTTCTTTATTGAGAACGGCAAGCCAGTCTGCCCCAAATACAGCTACAAGTTTAGAGACAGGTATATTTTCATTTTCATAACTCCCTTTCAACTGAGCAAACTTTGCAATGAACTGCTCATTGACACCAGCCATTTTAAAAGCCGTGAGCAAAGTATCGTCTACCGTATAAATTATTTTATCGGGTATGCGCCACCACAGCAGGCCACAGTTCGGCACAAAGGGCTGTCCTTGTGCCAGTGATGCGTCCAGCCACTGCGCATCTACAAGTTGCTTACCATTCCATTTTCCTTTATTAAGTACGAGCTGGCCAATCTTTACTAATTCGGCAGGAGCAATATTTAAGCCTTCCGGGTTGCCTGCTTTATCATGCGACCATGAGTAATCAACTATGCCCATAGGCTTAAAAATACTTGCGGTAATATACCTGTCCATAGGCATACCCGTTATTTTCTGTATGATACCATGGAGTAGATGCACTGCATTATCGTTGTACCAAAAGCTGTGGCCGGGAGTATCTGTGAGAGATGCGCTTAGTGCATATTTTATGACATCCGGAGTTTCCCACCCGTCAGGATCATCGTCGTGATATTCTAAAGCAGAAGTGTGATTAAGCAAATGCCTGATAGTGATCGTTTTCTTGAGGCCTTGTTTCCACTCAGGGTAAAAACGCCAGACGGGCGTATCAATAGATGCCAGCTTATAATCTGTAATGAGCTTGCCAATAGTGAGACTGATAAGCGATTTGGCGGCAGAATATGCAGCTACCTGCTGAGTATCGTGGCCGAAATTGTAGTTTTTATAGGGCTTACCATCAACCCATATAGACAAGCCGGTAGAATGACTTTCTTCGCAGGCTTTTACTAATTGCTGCAAAGCTGCCTGGTCGACGGTTTCCTGGGCCGGTGCGTTGGTGGCAAGGAGGAGAATGGTGATTAGTAAGGTATAACGGGTCATCACTTAGCTTTTGGGTCAAAGATAGTTGCGGCCGGCAGCAGTAGCTATTTATTTAACTTAAATTAACTGCACCGGGGCAACATGCGATGCGTACCAGTATTTACAGAGCCGATCTTTCCCCATACCTTTGCGTAAAATAAAAAAACAACTACCATGGAACTTACTCATAACAAAATACTGATAACAGGCGGGGCAACCGGCATAGGACTGGGACTTACAGAACGCTTTCTCAAAGAAAATAATACTGTAATTATCTGCGGCCGACGCGAAGATGTTTTAAAGGAAGTAACTGATAAACACCCTTCTGTTATAACCCGTGTATGCGACCTTGCCGTAGAAGCAGAACGTGTGGCACTCTATAACTGGGTAGCATCTGAGCACAGCGACCTTACCGTGCTGATAAACAATGCAGGCATTCAAAACTGGATGACCATAACTGATGCGGATTTTTTTACCCGGGCAAAACAAGAGCTAAGCATTAATGTAGAGGCGCCCATACACCTTACTTCGCTTTTTATCCAGTTGCCAGCATTACGCACGGTTATGAACGTAACATCAGGTTTGTCGTTTTCGCCATTTGCAAAAGTGCCCGTGTACTCTGCTACCAAGGCTTTCATGCGGTCGCTCACTATGTCGCTGCGGCATGTGCTGAAATCGAAAAATATAGAAGTGATAGAAATAATACCGCCGGCTCTGAATACAGACCTGGGTGGCAAGGGCCTGCACGATGCAGCACCGGCAGTAAGCGGCTTTATTGACTCTATATTCCAGCAGCTAAAGAATGGTAAAACAGAACTCACCTACGGCAGCAGTGAAGACCGCCTCAATGCCAGCGCAGAAGAACTGAGGAAACATTTTCACCAGATGCACCAAAGCTGATGATGGGAAATGCTTATCTTGTTAACAATCAGAAAGGCTAATTAGAAATTAGCCCGGTCACTGCTATTTTCTCTTAACATGGTTGAAAAAGCCTGTAAAGTGGCGACCCTGTAAGGTGGAAATTCGGAATCATTCAATGCCAACAATTTCGAATCGTTACTTACGATAAGATCGGCATTTGCCGTAATAAACACATCGGCAAATTTATTATCATCTGCGTCCGAAGTCACTACGTTGAAATTAAAAAAAACAGTTGCAAATTCAATGTTTTCAGCTCTAATCAGCCTGCTTAACAGGTTTTCCGTAACTTCACTGCCCCATTTTTGAAGAAATATTTCTTCATATTCTAATAATATTTCAGTGGAAACACATAATGTATAAACGCCACCCAAAAACGAATCAAAAACGTTTCTATAGGGAGATAGCTTGCCAATGCAACTAATAAAACAATTAGTGTCTAAAACAATTTTCATTTGTTTTTGTTACTATTTTGCTCATTAAGCCATTGTTCATAAATAGCAGCATTGTAGTTATTTTTTGCTTCCGCTGTTGCTATTGCTTCATCAAGTTTTTTTTCAAGATAAAAGTTGACCAGGGAGTCTATTTCACTGATCTCCTTTTCGTTGTGCAGATACTTAAATGATTTGATCAGGTTAAGCTGCGCGGTGTTGAGTTTGCTTTGATTTGCCGACTGCATAATTGCAAATTTACATGATTTGAACTGTTTGGCAATATAACATTCTGACCATCGGATAAATGCTCCCCTATTCAAATACTACCGGCAGATCGTACGAAGTCTTTACAATTTTGTTGCCAGGCATCATGCCAGGGCGCCAGCGGGGCATGCTGCGGACAACGTTAATTGCTTCTGCATCGCAGGCGAGGTTGAGGCTTTTGCGAATATTGAGGTTGGTAATACTGCCATCTTCATTGATGATAAAATTGACAACTACAGTACCGTGTATGCCCATTTTCTTAGCATCGGCAGGGGTATGAGCATTGTCGTGGAGGTATTTTTTTATATCTACCGTGGGGCGCGGCATATACTCAGGGTAGTGATATATCTTATCGCCGGGTGGTGGGGCGGGTAATGCGGGTACCGGCATTTTTTTAGCGACAGGCGTGGCATGCTGAACCTGAACCGGAACATGCTGAGTTACTTTGGGCGCCACCGGGGCTATGTATTCGGTGGTTTGTGTGGCAGCGTGGTCTTCGTCTACGCCGGGAATCTCATTAGGGTCGGGCAATAAGTATTCGTCGGTCGTGTCACTATATGTTTTGTCAGTAATGCTAAGGTTGGCAGACTGGTCTGTTTTTTTGGTTTGGGCAAAGGAAGTGCATGCTGTGAGCAGCAGTATAATGAGGCAGGTATATTTGGGCGTCATAGGTGCGAAGATAGGTCTGAACATGAATTTATGAAATTTTTTGAAATTAAAGATGAGAATCGCGCTGTAGGCGCTCGACATCTTCATTACAAAATACGACGAATGAGCGCAATGGAGGACTTTTAGATAAAAGGTTTATTTTTGTTTAAAGGCAGTGCTATGAATACAACGCTGCTTTTGACCGAAGATAAAAGCAATGACGCAAAGGTTATTGCTGGAACTTATAAACATCATCACATGAAAAATGCATTTCTTTTTATCGCTTTGAGTTGTGGCCTGCTACATGCTCATTACGCCACCGGGCAGAGCTGGACAACTGTAGGAACTACCGGATTTTCGCTGGGCATTGTACAGTACACCGGCATTGTATGTAATGCTTCGGGGGTGCCTTATGTTGTTTATAAAGATGTAGGTAATGCCAGCAAAGCAACCGTGATGAAATATAACGGAAGTACCTGGACACCGGTTGGTTATGCCGCATTTTCTGCCGGGGCGGTAGATTACCCATCCCTGGCTATGAATAAAAAAGGCACTCCATACGTGGTTTACAAAGACCTGGATGATAGCGGTAAAGCGACTGTGATGAAGTATGACGACACAGGTTGGGTAGTAGTGGGCAACAGGGGATTTTCCGGCCCCGACGTAAACTTTACAAAGATAGCGACAGATACGGCTGGCTTACCTTATGTTGTTTTCCAGGACTCGACAGATGCTTTTAAGGCCTACTGTATGAGGTATGACGGCACTAGCTGGACGGTAGTGGGCGCAACTGCCGTATCGGTAGGGAAAGCAGAGTATACAGGTATAGCGCTGGACGTAAATAATACACCTTATGTAGCGTATACCGATTCTGCTGACACCGCAAAGGCAACGGTAATGAGATACGATGGCACCACCTGGGTGACGGTGGGCGTACAAGGATTTTCGGGAGGGCCGGCTCTTCAGCCATCATTGGCGCTGGGCACCGATGGATTGCCTTGTGTGGTATACCAGGACGGGGCACACGGAGATAAGGCCAGTGTAATGAAGTACAATGGCACAGGGTGGGCATACATTGGCTACCCTGCATTTACCCCGGGTGTAGCTTTTCTCAACAGCATTGCCTTAGATGCCCACAACATACCCTATGTAATTTATACCGACAACGAGGCAGGCAACAAAGCCACCGTGATGAAGTACAATGGCACCGCCTGGGACACTGTAGGCAATATAGGATTCTCCGCAGGGCCTGCAGTCTGGCCGTCTATAGCGTTGGATAAAAATGGCACTGTGTATGCAGCATATCACGACGGCGCCAATCTTAGCAAGGCTACCGTGAAGCGGTTTGGCTCCCCTGCCTATACGCTGGTAAATAACGTTAACACTTCAGCATATATTTCCGTTTTCCCAAACCCCGCACAAAAAGAGCTGACCGTTACGGCTGACGCCCCGGTAAAAAGCCTAGTGATCACCAATGCAATGGGCCAGGCACTATATACATTTAATGGCAACAGCCAGGAGATACGCATCGATGTATCGGCACTGCCGGCCGGGGTCTACTTCCTGAGTACCAATGGTGCGCAGGTGAATAAGTTTGTGAAGGAATAGGCCTGCTGTGTTGCGGGGTTTGAATAGGTGGGGGAAATAGAATCACAATTTAGCTTTATCAGGTAAGTGCCGGTTAGAAACCGGGTGAACTATATAGACATGAGAGCGCTGCGCTAACTCTCGCGCCAGTGGTGTACGTGAATTGCAAATCCACGACTATATAGTTCGGGATTGCAAATCATTAGTTAGTTTATCTTTGCTGAACGCATACGGGGAACTCGTAAAACGACGATCAAAATGAATATTGCCACTATAGAAGAACTTGCCTACTTGTTAAAACAAGCGAAAGAATCAAATGCACCCAAGCCTATCGTTTTTCTGGGAGCAGGCGCTTCTAAAACTGGTGGGGTGCCTCTGGCCGGAGAGATCATAAAAGATATACTTGAGAAATACAGCGATAACCCTAGGATAAAAAAAATAAAGGAAGAAGAAAAGGTGTACGCAGAACTGATGGCACGTTTGTCGCCAGCGGACAGAAACGAACTGCTCAAAGGTTATATAGATAAGGCAAAGATCAATGTCTGTCATATTTATTTAGCGCAACTGATGGTAAAGGGATATATAGATTATGTACTTACCGTAAACTTTGACAATCTGATGCTTCGGGCATTGGCCTTGTACAATGAGTTTCCGCCTACGTATGACATGGCCATATTGAAAGATCTTACTACTACTAGCTTTAAAGAAAAGTCTGTTGTATATCTCCACGGTCAGCATCATGGCTTATGGCTTCTTAATACAAAAGAAGAGATGGCGAAGGTGAATGAACTGATACCGCAGATCCTGCACAGTATAATGAACAAAAGGTTATGGATATTTATTGGCTATAGTGGTACAGACCCGATCTTTGGGCATATAAAAAAACTTGCCACACGGTTTGATAATGGGTTGTATTGGGTAACCTACAATGAAAATGACCCAAGCGAAGATGTTTGTGTTAACTTATTAAATAGGGATAATGCCAATACTTATGTGATAAAGGGATATGATGCAGATTCATTTATGGTGAGTTTAAATGCGGAACTTCAATTGCCACAGCCGCAGATCGTGGACAAGCCATTTACTTCTTTAAATGATACCCTTGAAAACATCGTGGATATAGATGACAAAGAGCACTTTAAAGGCGTAAAGGAGCGATTAGAAATAGCTAAAAGAAATGTAGCAACAGCAATACAACAATTTGAAGAAGGTAAAGTGGAATCTAATCAAAAGTTAAAAGAGGAAATAGATATTAATTTGCTAAAGAAGCAAATTATCGACCGGATCCTTACTAAAAAATTTGATGCTGATGAAATAGCTGATCTTGATAGTAAAGCGAAAAAACTTGGTAACAAACAAATAAATGAATTAATGGCATCTCTATATAATGGTGAAGCAACCGAAATTGGAGAGCGGGCAAATTTATCTAATGACGAAGGTTTATCAATTCAGGGTATTGCAGCATGCGTAAAGGCTGTTGGTTTTAATCCATACGATTCCTCTGTATATAATAATTGGGGCAATTTCTTGCTCGGACGAGCAAGAATATTAAAAGAGGAAAGTCTATATATGGAAAGTATTAGTAAGTACGTTATAGCTTCAGAATTAGACCCTATGGATGATATAATTTATTTTAATTGGGGAAATGCCATTGCAGCTCTTGCTCAGCTGAATGACGACATGAAGCTTTATCAGGACAGTATAGTAAAATACCAAAAAGCAACAAGATTAAACCCTAAAAATGATTTTGCTTATTCTAGCTGGGGGATTGCTCTTACTTCGCTCGCCCAATTAGTGAATGATGAAAAACTCTACGCAGATGGTATTGAAATGTTTCAAAAGGCAATGGAATTAAATCCAAACAATGAGGTTACCTATTGCAGTTGGGGAGATGCTCTATATAATCTCGGGAGGCTTAAGAAACAGGACTCTTTTTTTTTTGAAAGTATTGAGAAATACAAAAAAACTATTGAATTAAATCCTCGAAACAGTGTACCATTTTACAGTTGGGGAGCGTCTCTTCTCGAACTGTATAAACTTAAAAATGATGAATCACTTTATTATGAATGTATAGAAAAGATAAAAAAATCAAAAGAACTAGGCGGTAAAGATGTCTATAATTTAGGTTGCTTATACGCTTTGCGAAATCATAAGACAGAAGCAATCCAGATTCTTGAGCAAAGCTTAGATAGCAGAGAAATTACCTTAACGCATGTGGAAAGCGATGACGATTGGAAGTTGTTAAAAGAAGATTCTGATTTTATTGCTTTACTAAAAAAATATAAGTAGAATTTATTTAGCTTATGTTAGGTGCGCTATGCATTAGTGGAACAAATGCTAAAAGGTTCAGAGCATAGCAACATATTAATAACTTAACACTTTTTTTCATTCATTTCCCGTACCTTTGCCGCCGCTTACCCAATTTAGGGTTTTAAGCATTTATAAAAGTTCTTTTTAATGTTAATGAATTCTTTTTCATCCTTCCCAATGAGGGAGGAACTGACGCGGGCTATTGCTGACCTAGGTTTTGAGACTCCTACTCCTATTCAATTAAAAGTAATACCTCCACTTCTCGCTGAGCCACAAGACATAATAGGGCTCGCCCAAACGGGTACCGGCAAAACTGCCGCTTATGGTATCCCGCTGCTGCATCATACTGATATAGCAGTAAAACATGTGCAGTGCCTGGTGCTAAGCCCCACGCGCGAGCTCTGTATGCAGATACAGGAAGAAATGAGCAAGTATGGCGCGCATATGCGCGGCCTGAAGGTATGTGCGGTATACGGTGGTATGCCTATTACCGGGCAGATACGTGAGCTGCGTGCACACCCACAGATAGTAGTGGCTACCCCAGGCCGCCTGATAGACCTGCTGGAGCGCAAGGCTATAAGCCTGGCCGATGTAGAGTACGTGGTGCTGGACGAGGCCGACGAAATGCTGAACATGGGCTTCAGGGAAGATATAGACCTGATACTGAAAAACACCCCGGCGCGTGAGCATACCTGGCTGTTCAGCGCTACTATGAGCAACGAGGTGCGCGGCATTGCCAAGCGCTTTATGAAAGACTGGAAAGAGTTTTCTGTAGCGGCGGCCAATACTACTAATGAGAATATAGACCACCAGTATTATGTGACCAACCACCACAACCGTTTTGAAACGCTGCGGAGGTTGCTCGATTTTACGCCGGGCATATACGGCATCATCTTTACCCGCACCAAGCAGGATGCGCAGGAGGTGAGCGAAAAGCTGATGAAGATGGGCTACCCTACCAGCCCGCTGCATGGCGATATGGATCAGAAGATGCGTACCAAGGTAATGGAGCGGTTTAAATCTAAGTCGCTGCAGTGCCTGGTAGCTACCGATGTGGCTGCGCGCGGTATAGATGTGAACGACATTACGCACGTTATTAATTATGAGCTGCCAGATGATCCGGAGGTGTATACGCACCGCAGTGGCCGTACGGCAAGGGCGGGCAAGAGTGGTATCTGCATGAGCATAGTATCGCCAAAGCAGATATCTAATATACGCCAGATAGAGCGCCTGGTAAAACAGAAATTCCACAAGAGCGATATACCTGATGGAGCTGAGGTAGTGCGCAAGCGCCTGTTCTTCTACATGGAGCAGATAGCTACAGCAGAGCCTGCGCCAGACTTCGCCAAGCTGTACCGCGACTCTATGCTGGAGCAGTTTGCCGACCTGGACAAGGACGAGCTGATACGCAAGCTGATATGGCTGCAACTAAAGGATACCATAGATGTATACCAGGATTCGCAAGACCTGAATGCCGGCTACGAAAATAAAGAAAGAAGCGGCGCAAGGATGGGCAACCGTTTTGTGCGCCTGTTCATAAACCTGGGCGAGAAAGACGGGCTGAATGCACAGTCGCTGCTGCGGTTCATTACCGAGTCGGTAGATATAGAGAGCAACATCATAGACCGCATGACCGTGCGCGATATGAGCAGCTTCTTTAATGTGCCGGGCGATGCCGCAGAATATATCATAGAGCACCTGAGTACCAAGAAATATAAGGGGCGTAAAGTGAGGCTGGAAGAGGCTGAGCAGCGGCCGTTTGGCATAGGTGGTGGCGGCGAAGGTCGCGAAGGCCGTGGCGGCAGCCGTGGACCAAAACCAGCCGGCGCAAGGTATAGCGGCGATGTAAAGAGCTATGGCGGCGGCGGATTTAAGGGAAAAAGGAGGAGCTGATTTAGTTGATAGGTTGATTAGTTGACTGGTTAATAAGTCGCGAGTATATTGTTAGGAGAGCAATGCTGATGGCGTTGCTCTCTTTTTTTTGTTAGGCCGTTTATACTTTAAAACAACAGTTATTGAACAGCTTTGGCTAAAGCCGATACTGTTTATTTGACGCCCCCCGTTCTGAAGAACGGGGCTATTATCATGTGTGGTTTTAAAGGCCAGGAGTATTACCACTTTTGTGGTATAGGTGCCTGAATACTCCATAATGTACTACCATTAATACATCTATCAGGGTACTGCTGCTTAAATTAAGAAATACCGTATTCCCCCTTGTGTGTGTGCATTGCGCGCCGGTGAAGGGGGCAGGGGGATGTCTGTTTAACGATATTTATAACAGCTGATCATCAACTGTTTTACTAAAAATACCACTAAAGTGTAATTGCGGGTAGTGGTGGTAGTGGGTAAGTTTGCACTATCAATTTTATAACCAATTTTAAAACTTTCAGACAATGAAAAAGCTAGTATTTTCCTGCGCCGTGCTTATTGCTGCTTTTGGCGCAATGACAACAGAGGGTTGCAAAAAGAAATCGAACACCCCTGCTACACCGGCAGTAAGCTGTACGAGCTGTGTTACTACTGCAGAGGCAAAGGCAGAGAACGATAACTCATCGAAAGGTACCTACAAGGGTATTATCGTGGGCTCATCAGGCACTATTAAATTTGATATTGGCAACACCGATAATACTATACGCGCTTATATGGTAATAGACGGCGTATCGTGCACCCTTACCGCATCTGTAGACTGGACAGCAGGCGCCACTTATGTATCTGCATTTACAGGCACACTTAACGGCGAGCCGGTAAGCATTACTTTCTCTGTAGAGTCTAATGGCGGCAACCCAACTGTTACCTCAATGAATATACCAGGTCATCCTAATGCTACACTGACTCTTTCAAAAGAGACATCAGACAACCTGATAGAGTGTTTTGAAGGTTCGGCTACAAATGCCACTACCGGCAAAAAAAGCACCTTTGACCTGACGCTAAGCACCAAAATGAAGATATGGACCGCGCAGGTGCGCGAAGAAGGGCAAACCACTTCGTTTACCGTGGGTGGTAAACTGGAAGGAAATACCCTGAGCTTTGACGATGGCCATGGCGATAACGGCAAGGCGACCCTTACCAGCGATAAGATAGTTGATGGCACCTGGGTAAACACTACCCCGGAGCATGGTACATGGACTGCTACCCGTACATTATAAAGTTGTTTTGTGTGGTCAAAACACCGGTTTCTAACCAGTTTTCAGACTATTGCGTTAATTTCCATTAACTGCAGAAAAATGAAGGCTATCCTGCGAGGGGTAGCCTTTTTGTTTTTAACAGTAGTGGCACAGCTTTTGGATTAACTTTGCGGCGACAATTCAAGTCGGCCGCATTATGCGCAAAAAAGTAATCATCCTCGGGGCAGGTTTTGCAGGATTGCAGCTCGCCCGCCGTATCAAAAGCAGCGATTATGAGACGGTATTGATAGACCAATATAATTTTCACCAGTTCCAGCCATTGTTTTACCAGGTAGCCACGGGGCGGCTGGAGCCTAGCGCTATATCGTTCCCGCTGCGCAAGGTTTTCCAGAAAGAAAAGCATGTGCATGTGCGTATAGCAAAGGTGAATGAAGTGGATGTGCAACAGCAGGTTGTGAAGACTGATGAGGGTGATTTTAGTTATGACTACCTGGTAATAGCTACCGGGTGTACTTCAAATTATTTTGGGAATAAGAATTTCGAGAAGTTCGCTTTCCCCATGAAGTCTACAAACGAGGCAATAGCACTGCGCAACAGGATACTGCTGAATTTTGAAGATGCGCTGAGCGCCACAGGCGATGAACTAGAGGAGATCATGAATATAGTGGTGGCCGGCGGCGGCGCTACGGGTGTGGAGCTGGCAGGGTCACTGGCAGAGATGAAGAAGAATGTATTGCCGAGAGACTATCCGGATATGGATTTTTCGCGGCTGAATATATACCTGGTAGAAGGCGGCGCGCATACGCTGCAGAATATGAGCGAGGCATCGCAACGGAAATCGTTCGAGTACCTGGAGAAGATGGGCGTGAAGATAATGGTGAATACCATAGCACAGGACTACGATGGTAAGCTACTGACGCTGAAAGATGGCAGCACGATACGTACCCGCAACATGATATGGACTGCGGGAGTGATGGGTAATGTGCCACCCGGCATACCCAAAGAACTTATAGTAAGAGGTAACCGTATAAAGGTGGATGTATATAACCGGGTAGAAGGGATGGCCAATGTGTTTGCTATTGGCGACATTGCTTACATGGAGAATAAGGATTACCCAAAAGGGCATCCGCAACTGGCAAATGTGGCAATAAACCAGGCAAAGAATATGGCCCACAACTTTAAGAACCTGCTGCACAATAAACCCCTGCATACTTTTGAATACAAGAACCCGGGCACTATGGCTACTGTGGGTAAACATAAAGCGGTGGTAGATCTGCCGTTCCTGAGTTTCCAGGGGCGCCTGGCGTGGTTTACGTGGATGTTCCTGCACCTTATGCTGATACTTAGCGTGAAAAGCAAACTCACTATATTTATTAACTGGGCTATCAGCTACTTTACTAATGATACTACGCTGCGTCTGATATTATTACCTACGAGGAAGGAGGTGGAGCTGACGGAGCGAGGGGTGAAAGTTTGACGATAACGCAATAAGTCGTAAATTTGAGTAGAAATTAATAATATGATCCGTGCAACGGTAATTCCAGAAAATCAGGATATTTCAATTCATGTACCTGAAAATTATGTGGGGAGAAAATTAGAAGTATTACTGTATCCTGTGGATGAGCTTACAGAAACTATATCAGCCAAAAAATCTGTTGCAGGCTTACGTGGTTCATTAAAGCTTACAGATGAGGAATACAAGGATGTTCAGCAATATTTAAATGAAGTCCGCAACGAATGGGAGTAAAATATCTAATCGACACTAACATTGCTATCGAGTACCTGAATAACACTCTTCCTGAGGATGGTGCATTATTAATTGACAAAATAGATTCTCAAATATCCATTATTACCCGAATGGAAATGCTGGCGTGGCCAAAAGCGACTTCTCTGCAAATACAATTATTACAATCATTTATCGACGCATCTGTAATTTTTCATTTAGACGAATTAGTTGTACTAAAAGCGATTGACATTCGCAAGAATTTTCGCACTAAGTTACCTGACGCTATTATCGCTGCTACCGCCATAGTTAATAATCTCAATCTGATTACACGTAATAAAGCAGATTTCAATAGAATTGAAGAGTTACTAGTCATTGACCCATTTGACGGCTCTATTAAATAATCGGACCACATCTGTTACACTAAAATTAACAACTTATACAGAACGGTTGCGTTATTTTCATACCTTGGAATTTGGACCTTGTAAATTGGAATTTCCCCAATGAAGTGGAAGCTGATAAAATGGAAAGTGCGCTATGCATGGCAGTATTTTCCGTTTACCTTAAATACGGTGTTGTGTGCATTTGCGGGCTGGGGGGCTTATAAGCTGCTGTATACGCCTACGCCAAAAGGTGAGGAGCCGGCACCGTTTCTTCCGTTCATAATACTGATGGGTAAGATGGCGCTGTGGTTTTTAGTAGCGCTGGTGGGGTTGTCGGTGCTGAGCACTTTTGTGAGTTTCTTTTATTATTTATGGCTGCGCAGCAGAAAGGGTTACAAGCTCGAAGTATCATTTACTACAGAAACTAAAAAGGGAAAGAGCAACCGGCTATACCTCAATGCCCGGCTGGAAGGCGCTGTAAGGCCCATACTCGGCTTTGTGAAAAGTCGCCTGTTTTACGACGATAATGTAATGACTGACCGCTTCAGCATGATGTCGAACAGGCGGAAGGAGCAGAGCATAAGGCGCAAGGCAATAACGGGTAGAAGCAGGTTACGGCTGCCGGATATTAAGGAATATGACCTGAAGGGTGGCTTCCTGTATTTCCAGGATATGCTGCATTTGTTTTCTCTGGCAGCGGCACAGCCGGTGAGCGGGCATTTTTACCAGCCCCCTATGCTCACTAACCAGGAGGATGCAGATGTATACCCTAAGAAAACGGAGACCATGGATGTGCGTATAGAGCAACTGCGCCGGGTAGAGGGTGAACACCTGAACTATAAAGACTTTGAAGCGGGTGACGATGTGCGCCGCATAGTATGGAAGGTATATGCCAAGAACCGGGAACTGGTAGTGCGCATGCCGGAGCTTTATGAGCCTTATGCATCGCACCTGTATTTCTATGCGTCGTTTTATGCCCCGGTAAAAGCACAATGGCTGGGTGAAGGTTACCTGAAAGAAATGCTGAACTACTACAAGAACAATGTGTGGACGATCTACGACGCACTATCGCAGAAAGAATGGGATATGCGGTTTATACCTGATCAGTCGTTCAACATGCCTGACCAGATGCCCGAGGATGAACGGACAGCGCGCATCATCAGCAATAGTGGCTGGCATAAGGATAAAGAGCTGAACCAGTATTTCAATCCGCGCAGTGGTAGTGTGCTGTGCATCTCATCATTGGTGGACCCGCAGGAACTTGCTAATTTACTTGACAGATGTGATGGTTCCACAGTGGTGTATTTTGTAAAGGTATCGCAGGTATTCCGACACTTTGCGCCACTCAACTGGCTGCGCAGGCTCATCTTCCTGCCTCCCGATGACCGGCTATCTCGCCTGCGCACCAGCTGGACTTTTTCACCAATACGCATACAAATACACCGGCGCGAGAAAGAGATAGAGGAGTTGCTGAATAAGAGTAATGTGGTGGTGGGGGTGATATGATTTTGTTGATTAAACCCCAAAACCCTATAGGAGTTTCCCCTTGTTACGTTCCGTAACTGTCTGTTTTTGTCTTAATATATTTGTTTCTTTAAACACGCACCCGATGGACATTGTACTAACCATAGACGAAAAAAAATTAAACAAATGCGCAGAACTGATGTGCGCATCAGAGCCGTGGGTAACGCTGAACTTTACTTTTGACCAATGTATGAAAGCTGTGCGCGGTGATTATAAGGAAGTGTATATTGCCACGGAGAATGATAAACTTTCGGGGTTTGTAGTCATACAATTATATGGTGTGCTGCGCGGCTATATCCAAACTATCTGCATAAAGCCAGAATACAGGAATAAAGGTATTGGCTCTGCATTAATCAAGCATTGCGAAGAACGGATCGCAAAAATTTCGCCGAACGTATTTATCTGTGTTTCGTCTTTTAATAAAAAGGCGGAGGAGCTTTATGGACGGCTGGGGTTTGAAAAGATAGGAGTGTTAAAAGACCATATAGTGAGAGGACATGACGAGTATCTTTTGAGAAAAAGCTCGGGGCCTTTTTCGGAGTTTATACCTCCGGCATAAATAGACCCGCTCTTCTGCTTACAGAACTTTAGGGAATTTTCTTGTAAATGTGTCCGTCCTTGGCGTTAGTTTATCTACGATTTTTACATCCATGCTGTCAACCCACAACTGGCCATTACCGTCGAGCAAGGCCCCGTATACCAGGTCGCTCGCGCCCTCAGGCACATCTAATACAATTTCATACATAGTCCAGTCTTTGGTTCCTTTTATTGGCCGCCCACTCATGTTGTCGAATCCAAGACATTCTTGTTTATCCGGGTACATGGGGTCAATCCTCAACCAAAGCCCAGCCCAACCGGTAATATCTTTGGACCGTACCCAGGCTGTGTATTTAATTCGTTTACCAATGCATTTTTCGGGCTTGATATAACTGATGATCGTAGCAAAGTGAGAGGGCTTAACAGATTTTATGGTAGAAACATTGTGGCCATTATGTTTTTCCACCGAGTCAGAATAAACAATATACTGGCTGGGGACGCCTCTTCCTGAAAACCCATCAGGTAGAGGAAATGAAATAGTTTCTTCTTTCGATGACTCCTCAGTATTTACTTCCTCCGACGTTTCTTCTTTTGGCGTTTCTTCTTTTGGTGTTTCATGCGGCTTGCATCCGAAGAAAAGAGAGGCTATAAGAATGGCGGAAATAATTTTCATGGCACACAGATTTTCGATGTTTTGTAAACAGGATTATGGTCTATCGTCCAAATGTGATCTGCTTTGTTTTTTATGTAAGACACCAAAAACAGTTATCTGCTTGCTTGCTGTATTTTTCTTAAAATAGACCACGTAAGGAAAACGTTTTATTGAGATACGGCTGAGACCATTATAAACTGGCCCGTATATTATTTTGTCTGATTGCAATTTTTCAATGGCGCCTAAGATATGCTCTATAAAGCTAGTATTTAAGCCCAGCTGTTTTTGCTCATACCACCTCCCTGCATTTTCGATTTCCTCTAGAGCTTCTACGAGAAAAATGATTCTATACATGCGCTATTGATTGCCTAACAGTCTTTTTTTTGCGTCTTCCCACTCAATAGTTTTTGCTTGCCCGGATTCAAAGGCTTTAATACGTTCATCTAATATTTGTTTATGCTCCTGAGGCACTTCATCATCATAGTCTATGCCTAATAAACGTTTGATTGCCTTTAAAAGCCATTCGTCATGAACCGATTTCAGCTCTTCTATAATTTGATTTTTTTCCAGTTCTATATTCATAACGGTGCTTTACCCAAAAATACGAAAAAGCCATAACATATACACACAAAAAAACTGCAACAGATTGCTCCATTGCAGTTTCAATATTTTACTTAAAGGGGTTACCTCGCTATATTCACAGCCCTTAGTTCCCGTATCACGGTCACTTTTATCTGGCCGGGGTATTGCATTTCTTTCTGGATCTTGTCGGCAATTTCGAAAGAGAGACGGTCGCTGTCGGCATCGCTTATCTTGTCGGCTTCTACCATTACGCGCAGTTCGCGGCCTGCCTGTATTGCGTAGGCTTTTTCTACACCGGTGTAGGCCATTGCCAGGTTTTCCAGGTCTTTTATGCGCTGCAGGTAGCTTTGCATCATCTCGCGCCTTGCACCCGGGCGCGCGCCGCTTATGGCGTCGCAAGCCTGTACTATTGGTGATATGATGTAGGCCATCTCCATTTCATCGTGGTGAGCGCCTATGGCATTCACTATCGATGCATGCTCACCGGCTTTTTCTGCCAGCTTAGCGCCAAGCAGTGCGTGGCTCAGTTCTGTTTCTTCGTCAGGCACTTTACCTATATCGTGGAGCAGGCCGGCACGTTTTGCCAGTTTCACTACCTTCTGGCCCAGGCCAAGCTCTGATGCCATGATACCACAAAGGTTGGCTGTTTCTTTAGAGTGCATCAGCAGATTCTGCCCGTAAGATGAGCGGAAACGCATTTTACCTACCAGGCGCACAAGATCTTTATGCAGGCCGTGAACACCCAGCTCTATGATGGTGCGCTCCCCTATTTCCATTATCTGGTCTTCCAGTTGCTTCTTGGTCTTTTCCACCACTTCCTCAATACGGGCAGGGTGAATACGGCCATCCTGTACCAGGCGCTGCAGCGACAGGCGGGCTATCTCACGACGCAACGGGTCGAAACAGCTCAGTACTATTGCTTCAGGGGTATCGTCTATGATCAGGTCTACCCCGGTGGCTGCTTCCAGCGCGCGGATGTTACGACCCTCACGGCCTATGATCTGGCCCTTAATTTCGTCACTTTCCAGGTTGAATACGGTGATGGCATTCTCAATGGTAACCTCAGCGCCCAGGCGCTGTATGCTTTGTATAATAATTTTTTTGGCTTCTTTAGAGGCGTTGATCTTGGCCTCTTCCATTATATCCTTCACATGAGCCATGGCGCGGGTGCGGGCTTCTTCCTTCACCACCTCTACCAGCTCTATCTTGGCCTGCTCTGCAGAAAGGCCAGCTACTTTTTCCAGGCGCTTCAGGTGCTCCTCATGCTGACGGTCCAGCTCGGTACGCTTTATTTTGGCAACCTCCAGCTGGCTGTTAAGGTTTGTTTTAAGTTCCTCATTTTCCTGCACCTGGCGCTGCACGGCTGCTGTTTTGTCTTTCAGACCTTGTTCCAGCTGCTTTAGCTTATTCTCGTTCTCTACCAGTTTTTGTGTGCGCTGCTGTACGTCTTTGTCGTGTGTGCTTCTTAGTTGAGAAAAATGTTCTTTAGCCTCTAATAACTTCTTTTCCTTAATTGTTTCTGCCAGTGTAGTGGCGTCTTCCAGTGTTTTTTTAGCTTGTGCTTCTGCTCTTTTGGTTGCTGCCTCTGCTTCTTCAAGGTCTTTCTTCGTGTTCTTGGCAAAGATCATTTTGCCAAGAAATATACCTATTACAAGAGCCCCTATCGCGGCAACGACAGCGGCTATAATCGCGGATGATTCCATAATTTTGTGATGCTTTTATATGATTAACAGTCATTTTCATTGACCCTACGTATATTTAATATTAAAATAATACTATTGGGTATAGATTTAGCGTGCTAAGTTAGTGAAACATTTCGTTAAAGAAAGGACGGCTCCATACATATAAATAGCTAATGTTTAAAACTTCTAAAGCGGGAAATTAACATCAGGGTTACCTTTACAGTACCTAACAACGAGTGAAAATGATCTTACCTCTGGCATATGCCTACTGCAATGTACCCGTAATGCCCCTTAGAGCAGAACCTAACCACGCGGCTGAACAGGTGAGCCAACTGCTCTTTGGCGAAAAAGCCGAAGTAATAGAAGTGGACAACCGGGACTGGGCACATATACAAGTGGAATGGGATGGGTACCGGGGATGGTGCAAACAATCGCAACTGGCGCTGATACTAAAAAAAGAATATACAAAAGAAGTAAAATACATAGCAACCAGCCATAAAGACAAACTGGTAATGCCCGATGGCGAAATGTGGTTGCCGATGGGAAGTGAACTTACCTGGCTGAAGGGAGGCAAAATGCGGCCTGGAAATATAACAGCAAAATTTAAAGGGAAGAAACTAAAGGTAAAGAAAGCAGCACTCGACTGCCAGGCAGTAATAAATGCTGCGAAACAATACCTGCATGCTCCCTACCAATGGGGAGGACGTAGCCTGGCGGGTATAGACTGTTCCGGACTTAGCCAGATGGCTTTTAAAATGTGTAACCATATGATACCCCGCGATGCCAAACAACAGGCACAGGAAGGCACACTGGTAGACTTTTTGCAAAATGCCCAGTGCGGCGACCTGGCATTCTTTGATAATAAAGAAGGTAAAATAGTACATGTGGGTATACTTATAGATAACCAGACGATCATACATGCCACCGATACCGCAGGCAGGGTGGTAATAGACCGCATAGACCAGGGCGGCATCATCAGCGTATCGCAGAAGAAGCGGACACATAATTTGAGGATGGTGAAGCGGTTACCCCTGAACCCCTAAAGGGGAACCATGCATTTGGCATGGGATAAGATGTCTGCTTTCGTAGAAGATTCGGCATTATTATTTTTAAGGTGTAAATTTAGCAACCCATAAATAATTTGATAATGTCAAATACATTGTTTGATGCTGAAATAAAAAAAGAGGATTTACCGAATATTAATATGGAGCAATACAACAAAGAAATAGATGAAGCGATGACTCGTATAGATAATGGCTGCTTCACAAGTCATGAAGATGTAGAGAAAGAAATGGAATTGTGGTAAACCTATGTAATTTACACCTGCACATACAGCTCAACAATTATCCATTCGACAATCAGTTGCCCATTATTTTGTAACATTGTTGCATGGCGTCGCGGTTAGCTATTTTTCTTTTTTTCTTTGCCTGTATTTATATTGTTTTTAGCAGGCAGGAGTGGAAGGGGAATATGTATACAAGCGACAGTGCCGGGTACTATTTATATCTCCCTGCAGTTTTTATTTATCACGACATAGGCACCTTTGGGTTTACAAAGGAGATAAATGATAAATACAGCGCTTTTCCTGACGAAGGCCGGTGGTTCCTTCATGATGCCGGTGACGGGAAAAAGAATGATAAGTATGCTATAGGCACCTGCCTTTTTGAATTGCCGCTGTTTCTCGTAGCGCACTTATATTGCTCAGCAACTGGTGGTTATGTGGCAGATGGGTTTTCTACCCCATACCAGTGGGCTGGTATTTTAAGCAGCATATTATGGGCAGTGGCTGGTTTGTTTGTGCTGCGAAAATTTCTTTTGGGTTATTTTACGGAACCTGTTACAGCTATAACGTTGCTTTGCATAAGCCTGGCCACTAACCTGTTTTATTACACTGCCTACAACCAGGGCAGCAGCCATCCTTGCTCTTTTTTTCTATTTTCGGCTGTACTGTATTGCACACAGCTTTGGTATAGCGCCCACCGCATAAAGTACATTTATATATTAAGCCTGCTGCTGGGGCTGGTTGTCATTACACGGCCGGTGAATATTGTTGTTTGCACCATACCACTCCTTTGGAACGTAAATTCTCTGGCTTCATTGAAAAGTCGCATGATATCATTGGGTCGGTATAAAAAAGCCATAGCCCCAGCCCTGCTGATATTTTTATCAGTAGCGTTGCTGCAACTGGCTTACTGGAAATACTCAAGCGGTCAGTGGATCTATTATTCCTACAAAGGAGAAGGGTTTGACCTGCTGCACTCAAAAGTATGGAAGGGGTTATTCAGCTACCGCAAAGGATGGTTTGTATATACACCTGTAGCTTTTATTGCCCTTACAGCTGGCTTGCCGGTATTGTGGTATAAAAATAAAAAAGTATTGCCGGCGCTTATTGTGTTTTTCATCCTGCTTATTTATGTGATCTTTAGCTGGAAAAACTGGTGGTATGGCGGCAGTTTTGGATGCAGGCCACTAGTCGAATCTTTGGCTGTGTTATCCATTCCACTTGCTGCGCTTATTGAAAGGATATTATCGTGGAAGAGCATACTACCAGGTATCGTTTCTTTTATAGTGCTCGCTGGTTGCCTTGTCTTAAATATTTTCCAGGCATACCAGTTCTCCATAAATATTATACATTACGACCGCATGTCGCGGGCATATTACTGGCGTGTCTTTGGCAAAACCAGTGTGCCGCCTGATTACGAAAAATACCTGATGGACGAACATGAATATTGGAAAGAGATTACGAGGATATCTAATTAGAAGCTGGTATTTTCCTGGCCTTATTCTTTTCCTGGCAGCAGTGCTCATCGCCATGCTTACCTACCAGGATTATGGCGTTGCATGGGATGAGCCGGAGCAAAGGCAAACCGGGGTCATCAATTACAACTATGTTTTCAACAACGACCAAAGCCTGTTTACCAACGTAACAGACTACCATGGGGCAGCATTTGAACTTACGTTGCTGGAAGTAGAGAAGTGGTTGCACATCACGGATTCCCGCGATATTTACCTTACACGCCACCTGGCGACGCACCTGTTTTTCCTCATTAGTGCATTCTTTGGTTATGTATTGGCATACCGTTTGTTTGGCAGTCGCCTCATAGCCTGCCTGGGTTTTATAATGCTGGCCTTTGCCCCGCGCATATATGCCCATTCGTTTTTCAATAGCAAAGACATTCCTTTTTTATCAATGGCTATTTTTGTTTTTACCTTTTTTCAACTTGCCTTTTCAAAAAATAAAGTTTTGTATTTCGTATTGCTGGGCATAGCCGCCGGTTATGCAACCGGTATACGGGTAATGGGTATTATGTATGCCGCCATCGTGCTTGCCTTTTTATTTATTGACCTGGCAGATGGAGTAATAAAAAAAAGAAAAACGCTGCCCGTTATTATGCACATGGCCGCATTCGCTATTGCATTTTGCGGCTCACTATATATTTCGTGGCCATATTTATGGCGAACACCCGTACACCATTTCATAGAAAGCTATAATGCATTGTCGCATTATATGTGGAGCAGCTTCTTTCTTTTTAAAGGCCAGTTAGTATCCTCCGACAACATACCATGGACGTATTTCCCCGTATGGTTTCTTATCTCCAATCCGCCGGTGTGGCTGGTAACCGGCTTTGCAGGAATTACCTGGGTAGTTTGCAGGTTCTTCATGCGACCTGTTAGTTTCATTACAAACACCACCGGGCGCAATTTTTTCTTTTACCTGGTTTGTTTTTTTGTGCCAGTGATGGCAGTTATCCTGTTACATTCCGTTATTTATGACGACTGGCGACACCTTTACTTTGTGTACCCATCATTTGTACTGTTATCACTTTACTTTATCAATGAGTTGATAAACAGCAGGTTTAAATCGGTGGTTACAGCCGCATGTGTTATACAAGTAGGATTTATTGGCTGGTTTATGGTTAGCAGCCACCCATTCCAGCAAGTGTATTTCAATGCCTTTGTTTCTCATAAGCCGGAGTATCTGCGCAATAATTACGACCTGGAATACTGGGGATGCGGGTATATGCAGGCGCTGGAATACCTGGTAGCCAAGCAGCACTGGGGACCTATAAAAATAGCCCGGGATGAATTTCCCCTGGCCAACAATATTATGATGCTGCAACCTGCCGACAGGGGTCGCATATTAAGGGTAGACCAGGATGCTGACTATAAAATAACAGACTTCCGCCTGCACCCAGCAGACTATCCTTACCAAAAAGAGTATACCATAAAGAGGCTTAACAGCACTATATTGTGTGTGTATAAAATAAAGTGATGAAACAAGCGCGGCCATATGTGCCAGGCATCTTGCTGTTTTTATTTGCACTGGTCATGGGCGCACTGGTATACAGGGACTATGGCATGAGCTGGGATGAACCTTTCCAGAGAACGATAGGTAATGTAAACTATAATTATGTTTTTAACCACGACCCATCGTTGCTCACCTTCCAGGACAAAGAGTATGGCCCTGCTTTCGAGTTGCCCCTGATATTTATTGAAAAATGGCTGCACCTTACAGACACACGCGATATTTATTTTATGCGCCACATAGCCACGCATATTTTTTTCCTGGTGGGCGTATTCTGCGTCTATGTGCTGGTGTACCGTTTATTTAGAAATCAATTTCTCGCCTGCCTCGCATTTATCATGATCGTGCTTATGCCGCGATTGTATGCACACTCCTTTTTTAATACTAAGGATATACCTTTTTTGTCGGCACTCATTATATGCATGACAATATGCCAGGCCGCTTTTCGCAAAAGAAAGCCTTTCCTCTTTCTACTGCTGGGTGCGGCTTGTGGCATTAGCGGCGCCATACGCATGATGGCGCTGCTGCCATCATTAATGATCTGTGGGTTCCTTGTTATCGATGTAGTGGATGACTTGGTTAAAAAGAAAAAAACAGGCAATGGCGTTGCTTCCCTGCTTTTATTTATTGGCGGCTTTTGCATAAGTATATATGCGATATATCCTTTTTTGTGGAGCGGTCCTGTTCATAATTTTGCGGCTGTCGTGTCCCGTATGTTCCGGAAAGATTTTTGCGGATGGGACCTTATTAATGGCAAGCTCGAAATATCTACTTCGCTGCCATGGTTTTACCTGCCTGAATGGTTTGCAATTACCATTCCTGTATTATGGCTTGCAGCGGGCGTTATCGGTATCTTATTATTCCTGATCCATGCACTCCGTAAACCCGCATTGTATATTACCAATACACCGCAGCGCAACTTCCTATTGTATTGTTCCTGCTTCCTGGCACCTGTGCTTTCTGTGATTGTTTTCAAGTCTATCATCTATGATGAGTGGCGGCACCTGTATTTCATTTATCCATTTTTCGTATTGATGGCCATATACTTTCTCGACAGGCTGAGCCGCACCAGGTGGTGGACCATAGTACAAGCAGCATGCGTAGTGCAAGTGCTAGCTACCGTAGGTTTTATGATCAAATACCATCCTTTCCAGCAGGTATATTTTAATTCGCTGGTATCCCATAAAGACGAATATCTCAGGAGAAATTTTGAGTTCGATTATTGGGGTGTAAGCGCAAAACAGGCGCTGAACAAACTGATCACTGACCACCCCACCGGTATAATAAAGGTGGGCAGCCCGATTATTGCTAACTATATAAGCAATAATATCATGTTATTAAAACCAAATGACAGGGAACGAATTCAACTGACCGCCCCTGAAGATTGCGACTATTTTATAACTAATTTCAGGGCGGACCATATGAACCATGACCCACAAAAAGCCGCTTATGCACCAAAGGTGCTTAACAGCACAATAATAGGGGTATACAAAATGCACGAATAAAAGTGAACCACAGGCGCATTGCAAATATATTATTGACCGTAGGGTTGGCGGTGTGCCTGCTCCAGGTATGGCTACCCGCTTTTTACCTGACGGGGGATGGCCCCTGCCATGTAGCCAATGCCAAAATAATGGGAGATATATGTAGCAATAACGCAACAGCATTTTACGATCATTATTACACACTGGCATATAGGCCATGCCCTAACTGGATATCACACATCTGGCTTGCAGCGGTTATGCTCTTCTCGAACGGGGCCATTGCCGAAAAAATATTACTCACCTGCTATATATTACTTTTTGCAGGCGGCTTTTACCTGCTGCTTAAACGGATAAATAATAGCAATACCTACTGGCCATTAGTTGTTTTTGCATTAGTATTTCATTTCCCGCTGGTAATGGGGTTCTATGATTTCTCTCTTGGTGTGGCATTCTTTTTATTCATGACCTTAAGCTGGTTATCGTGGCTGGAAAAAAGAAAAGTAAAATATATACTTGCATTTTTTCTTTTCACACTCCTGTCGTTCTTCTCACATCCTATAGCTTACCTGTTTGGTAGCGTCACCTGCTTTTTGCTCACTTTATCGTGGGTATTATCTGCGAAGCCTGCCCCTGTTGGCAGATCATTGTTAAGCAACTGCCTCGTATTATTTCTGTGCTTAGCGCCATGCGCTTTGTTTTCTGTAAAGTTCATGAATACCGAAGGTGGTGCAGGCAGCTTTCATTTCCAGGCAGAAGGAGGCCGGTTCCTGGCGCTGCTTACAGGCAAGTTCCTTTTAACTCATACAGAGCGGGAGTTAATTTTCGCCGCAATTACAGGGATGGTCATCATTGGGCTGATAGTATTAACACTAGCGGCCCGGCGCCGTGTTTCGGGGCTGCTCAAGTACGATGGTTTTCTCGCGGCCTTTATTGTTGTGCTGTTAGTGTATCTCTTTTTTCCGGGTGCATTGTTTGGAGGCACTTTTTTCAATATCAGGGTCGCACTGTTTGTTTGCATTCTGGCTTGTTGCTGCATTGCTTATATCCCGCCATTTGCCAGCTGTGTTGTTACTGTGGCCGCAATATGTTTATATGTATGCAGTATTAGTTTTGCTATTGTAAGGTTGCCGTTTGTATTGGCATCGGGCAGGGCCACTGAAGAATTGCTATCTATTGGAAAATATATAAAGCCACGATCGGTACTGCTGCCCCTGTTTTGCCGGCGAGACGGCGTAGATGAGCACGGCGATCATTTCTCTGACCAGGCGGATATTTTTGCCCATACCGCGCAATATTTATCCGCTTATAAACCCTTGATCGTGTTAGATAATTATGAAGCTCACACCAATTATTTCCCGCTGCTGTGGAAACCATCCGTTGACCCCTATACCTATTTAAGTACCAATGAAGGCATAGAAGGCCTGCCCCCGTGTGCTGATATCGGCGCGTATTACCGCTCATCCGGTGTTAGCGTAGATTATGTAGTAGTCTGGTGTTTCGACCCCTTGTTCCTGCAAAATGATCGTTTCAGGCAGTTTTATGCGCAGGTGCAGGCGGGGTACCACAAGATATACACATCACCCGGCGGCAGGGCTATACTGTTTGAAAAGAACAATAGCTACAGCGGCACACCGAGCGGTAAAATGTAGTACTTTCGGGCTTGTACACGGGCAAATAAATCGTGAACTTTTGCGTTAATACCATAATGAAACGAACACTCCTTTTACTATTGTTACTGGGTAGGGCGTGTATGGCTTGGAGCCAGCAGGGATGGGTGTATACCGGCAATTTCAACTTCGGCTGCAATCTTATGTTCAATTACAGCAAGGGCAGTACTGCTTTCCCGGGACTAAAAATATTTTGCGGATTTGCAGCCAATGGCGTTTACAAAGGTCATTTTATGCTCAACTACGGCCCTTCGTTTTGCGTGTATACCAAAGCCATAGGCTCTAATTTAAATCCCCTTGTGTCAGATATACAGATGGACCTTGTTAATTCCTTCTCATTTGGCGCAGGGGCTAATGACCTGCCTTATTTCAAGTTGTTCCGCACTATGGATAACGGCTCTTATTATAATGTGATACTCAATAAAGATTACGCATTCCTGCTCACTAGTAATTTTGTGTTGAACAATCATAAGCGCAACCAGGTGAATGGCTCTGTGTCATTCTCCTTTCCACAGTTCACAGTCAATTACTTTAATGACGGTGGAGCGCCTTTTAACCTTATACCTCTTGCAGACAACCTAGACAGATACTGGACAGGTGGCCTATCTGTATTTGTGCATAATAAAACTGATTTTAAAAATACCTACAACACCGTAGAGGCCAGCTTCGACCAGTTTACCGGTTATAGCCCGCTATTGTTCGAGGCTTGCAGTATGCTGGGTATCTATATGCCCAATTATAACCTGCAATACAATGAAGGCACTCACGACCCTAAGCCGGCTAATTACAATACTTCAATGTATGATGTAAAGATATTTCTTGCAAAAGGATACGGGATAGATGTAGGGGCCATGGGCGCACTAAAAGACAGATCTTACCGGAAAAAGAAGGAGTACTATTTTGGCCTGCAGGATATTGTGCATGTAAAAGGTGGCTTCTCGCTGCATCCTAACAATGACAACCAGCATTTTTTTATAGGTGGTATATACAATAATTTGAACAATGTCGGCTTCTAGGCACATATTATTATGGTTGATGGTGATTACGGTGTATGGATGTACGCCGAAGATCATTCCGTTTAGCAGCAAAAACTTTGCCGACAGCACCTTTTACCAGGCCATACCACAGATCACTCAAAAAAATGTAAGGATCGATTCGGTGAATATTTACGAAACCACTTTTGAGGAAAAGCCTTATGAAGGCTACTATGTAATAGACTATTCTGAGGTGAATGCACAAAACGATAAGAACATACTGCACTACAAACCATTTAAGGGCTTTTACCAAACGCTGTATATCCTGAAATTGGTAACCGTACCAAAGGATTCTATAACCATCTATTTTTCTCTTAAATACAATGCGTTCGATCAGTGCGTGGGGTTCGGGCCTTCTTACCTGGGGTATACTGATGTGGCTAAAAAATCATTATTCTTTTATAACGAGCTGTATACCCGGCGTAAGAATTTCTTTAACCTGAGAAAAAGCAAATTGCCCCTAAGATTATATATGAATGCCGACGAACTTACCCCTTTCGACAATATCAATATAGAAAAAATGATAGTGGAAAAGTCGTTTGAAGTAGGCAATAATGTGGTCATAGACATTCACAGGCTATTCAGGGATTCCTCTGCACTCAGGTTCAGGTATTTAAATGCACAAAGAATTAAATAAGTTATTTTCACATAATATTTATTGGATACAGATTACAATTCCATAGTTAGTGTAATGTTATTATGATGTTTGGATTACGTAAAAAAATATAAATTTAAATTTAATCCATACTATTATTTCTTCATTATCTTTACGGGTAAGAAGAAGTAACAATGCGATACAGTATCAATGGCACGAGCATAAACCGGATAAACCGGATATCTATTGTGGATAACGACGCTATATCTAACCTTATTAGCGCAAAAACTATAGAAAAGGCCGGTTACCAGGCAAGCATCACCACTTTCGAAAGCGCGCAAAATGCCCTCGATGAGATGATGCAAACCTTATCTGAAAATCCACGCGAATTTCCAGATCTTATATTTCTTGATATTGCAATGCCTATTATGGATGGGCTGGAATTCCTCGATGAATTTGATAAAGTGATAGTACCCCAGACCCGTAAATGTAAGGTGATCATGCTCAGCAGTTCTGTGAACCCCGAGGAGATCAGCAGGGCTAAAAAACATAAAATAGTTCATGACTTTGTTTCCAAGCCGCTAACCTCAGACAAGCTGGAAGATATTTTCATGAACCTGGCTCAAGCATAAAACATTAGTAAGTACCAAAAATGAAAAGCCCCGATGAGGGGCTTTATTTTGTTTTATATTTGTCGCATATAAATATTCGTTTCACCAGTAATAATTATACTACGCTAAAAACCATGCTCATTCCATTAGCCATTATGGCTGCTTCCATTTGCTCCTGCAATTCGCACGGAGAGCAAGGTGGTGCTGCTACAACTGATACTCCTACTTCGGTTGTTATCACTCCCGTATATGACGCATCACTTCCAAAAGGGGCAGTAACAGATAGCATTACCTGCCGGAGCGATAACAGTCAGAACTATGCTCTATACCTGCCTGCAGATTATACTCCTGCAAAGCAATACCCCTGTATCTTCTTTTTTGATGCCCATGCACGTGGAGCCATGCCCTTAAGCATGTATAAGAGTATTGCAGAACAGTATGGTTTTGTGATGGTGGGTTCTAATGCTTCAAAAAACGGAACTGTGTGGCAAGTAACTGAGGCGGGAGTAAAAACGCTAATGCAGGACGTGCGAAACCGGATCAACATAGACCAAAAACGCATATACACTTCAGGGTTTTCTGGTGGCGCCCGTGTGGCAAGCTCGATAGCCGCACTGGATGGTGGCGTAGCCGGGGTCATAGGTTGTGCAGCCGGCTTTTCACCGCAGGGGCAAAATAGTCCGAAATTCAGCTACGTCGGCATTACAGGTGACTACGACTTTAATATAGGAGAGATGACACAACTGGATGAAACGCTGGAGCACAACGGCTTTCAGCACCAGCTGCTTACTGCGCCAGCCATACACGGATGGGCATCTGCCACCGACTTCGCAACAGGCGTTCTATGGCTACAGGTCAACGCTATGAAAGAACATTTACAACCCAAAAACGATGCGCTGATCGCTGCCTTGAAAAAAGACTATGATGAACGCATTGCGGCGGCCAGGTCTGCGGGCAATTGGATAAGTGCTTATAACTTATCAGCGGGCGCTGAAAGGACATTCAGTGGGCTTGATGATATAACAGCATACAAGAGACAAACTGACGAAATAAATGCCAGTGCAAGCTATAAAAGCGCTATCGCTTTGCAGGCGCAATTACAAACCGAGGAAATGAGCAGCCAGCAACTGCTACAAAAAGAATTTCCCTCGCGTGATGAAAAGTGGTGGGCAGGCAAAATAGCAGTGCTGAATAAAAATGCGAAGGATACGAAACAACTGCAACGTGCGCAAATGAACAGGAGGTTGCTAAGCTATTTAGGCTTTGTCTGCTACATGTATTCAGACCAAGCTCTGAAAAGCGGGAATCTGGCAAACGCAAATGCCGCCCTCAACATCTTTAAAATGGCAGACCCTATGAACCCCGATTGCAATTACCTTAGAGCCATATATTATATGGAAAAAAGCGATAGCAAACAGGCTATAACTTCGCTTAATGAGGCAGCTTCCGGAGGATATAATGATGTGGTGCAGTTGATCACAGAACCTGCATTTAATGGATTACATGATGACGCAGGATTTAAGAACGTGGTAGCGATGGCAAGAAAGAATGTGGTAGCCAGATAGCCTGTTCACAATAACTCATTCTTTTAGCTATCTTCGGAAAGCCATATTTAAGCTGTGGCCTTAACCTATGGCGCGTTTGCTGCTTATTATTTTATTGTTCCTGCTTTCTTTGTTAGCTATATTTCCCACGCCTTCGCATTATATATGGTATATCACTATTATGGTCACGGAATTTCCGTGGGTGTTTCTTGCTATTGTTCCTTTGCTGATGATATGGACCTTCTTTGCCAAAAAGTATAAGGGCTTAAGTGGAATATTATGCGTGATTTCGTTCATATTTTTTCTTTACCCGGTAGCAGGCGCTTACTGCATTGCACACGACCTGCCAAAACAATTTGAAAGCGCATTTGGCTCCGGCAGCACTAAGCTGGAAGGACTGCATCAGCCTACCCCTTACAATTTCGGCAGAATGATCAGCGGCATTGGTGATAACAAGGTGGATTATACTACATATCCCTATACTGTGCATACTGGTGTAAATCTCACTCTTGATTTTTACAAAGCACAACAAGCCGGTAAGCAGCCATGCATAGTAATAGCACATGGCGGTTCGTGGAAAGCCGGCAACAGCCAGGAACTGCCCGATATAGACTGGTACCTGGCAAGACAAGGCTACAATGTAGCAAGCATCAACTACCGCCTTGCACCAACATACAAGAGCCCGGCACCAATAGAAGATATGCAGGCTGCAATAGCTTACCTGAAAGGTCGTGCGACGGAACTGAATATAGATACTAATAATTTCGTGCTGCTGGGCAGGTCGGCAGGGGGCCATATAGTGCTGCAGGCAGCTTATTCTCTGCACGATCCTTGCATAAAAGGTGTAGTAGGCTTCTATGGGCCCACTGATATGGTATGGGCATATAACCATCCTGATAACCCGTTGGTGATGGACTCTAAAAAAGTAATGGAGGACTTCCTGGGCGGCTCAGATACCCAGGTACCACAGAAATATGCAGAGGCGTCGCCTATTAATTTTGTAACCTCTCATAGCCCCCCTACCTTGCTGATACACGGGCAAAACGATGCCCACGTAAACCATGAACTAAGCGAGATGCTGGATAAAAAGCTGGAAGAAAACAAAGTGCCCCACCTGTTGCTGGATCCACCATGGGCCACCCATGCTTGCGAATATTCACTAAACAGCCCATCGGGCCAACTGGCAAAATATGCTATTGAGCGGTTTGTGCATAAAGTAACGAGGTAATAACGATCTACAGCAAGAGCAGCTTGCTCAATTCTTTCTCATCCCACCCCAGAAAAAATCGCCCATTACCAAGATCCCATACAGGGCGCTTGATGACTGAAGTATTGTTCATCATTAGTGCTATGGCTTTTGCTTTGCTGGCGATACTGGCTTTCTCAATATCGGTAAATGAACGGTAAGTTGTGCTTTTTGTATTTACGAGTTTATCGGTAGGGAAATGTTTCAGCCATAGTTCCAGGGTTGCCTTATCTATTCCCGATTCTTTATAATCGTGAAAGGTATACTTTATCTTATTAGCATCCAGCCATTTAAAAGCCTTCTGCATTGTATCGCAATTCTTTATTCCATAGATGGTGATCATGGTGTGAATTTAGTATTATTTTTTACGGCACCGTTAAATACCCGTGCTGCTGCATGGTTAAATCACCATGCAAAATACCGCTGTTCACCTCTTGCACCGGGGTATTAAATGCGGATTTTTGCGTACAGAAAATTATTCCCCGATCCATAAAAGGAACAAGCTGAAAATCCTAAAAAAAGAGTAAGCGCCCGTATGCCGAAAAGGGATTAGAGTAGGCAAAAAAAGATCACTCACATATTTTATTACTATGGCAAAAGAAGAAACCGGTACAAAAGTACCCTGTTGCCCTGACCTGATCAAGGACGACAATTGCGATGTGCTGTTTTTTACACGCACACTTAACTACCCATTTCTTTTTGAAGACAAGATAAGGGTAATGGCGCAGCTTATTCTGGGTTTTAAATTCTCGCGATGCACGCTGGGCCTGGCATTGGGCGATCCCGCCTATACCACTACCCTGCTGCCCGGCGAGAAGGTGCGCGTATTCACTACCGACAGGAAAAGCAAATTCACCTACGATGCTACTACACAAATGAGTTACCGCAGCGAGCAGATCTCTGAAGAACAATACTTCATGGCAGCGTCGCAAAGCTACTTCTCTAATATTGAAAACAGCCAGTCGGGCAGCACCAAGGCTACTGATAAGAGCAGCTTCGATTTTTCAGGCAGCGCAGGTAGCAGCATAAACCTTAACCCATTCTCACCCGGTGTGGATGCCAGCACTCATTCATCAGGCCACCACGATAGCTCATCGACCCTTGACTACCTGCATGCCCAAAGCTCTAACATGCGCTCAGCGGCTACACAAGCTATACACACCACGCATGTGGCACACTCCATATCAGTAGGCGAGGTAGCTACAAGGGCACATGCGGAAGGGACATCTGAAGACCAATTTGAATCTTCTTCCCGCGAGTTCAGCAACCCTAACGGATGCCACGCCATCTCTTACATTTTCTATCGTCTAAATAAAAAACAGGTGGTAAAGTTTGAACTGGTAAGCATTGAGAAAACCATATCGCTGGTAGGCGCCAATACCAGTGTTGCATCTTTCCAGCCAACAATTACCCCTGCTATGCGCGCCGCCATATTGAAGGCGCTGGACAAGCAACTGCAGGACGCAGGTATACTCGATGCTAATGGAAAAGTATCGCCTACCCTGAAAGCAAAGTTCGATTTCGAGATGAGCTTCTCCCTGCCTACAGCAGGCATAGAAGTGAAGGGCTGCCTGGATGAATGCAACACCTGTGAGCCAGCCCGCAGGGAACGTATTAACCTTGAAAACGAGCTACTGAAGAAACAAATAGAGTTGCTGGAAAAATCGCAGGAGTATCGCTGCTGCCCTGTTGGCACTAGTGTTACTAATGTGTAAACATTATTACTGATCCTATCCCTGTGAAATCAAAAAAAGCTACCTGTATATGGGTAGCTTTTTTAATCCTCATTAATCATCACTATTGCACAACGATCTTATATGCAAGGTTGCTGCTATTGTTTATAACACGCAGCATATAAATACCCGGCACCTTATTTTTCAGTGATACTGCCTGATGCTGCGCATCGCCCGAAATAGAAAACTCAATATTCTTTCCCATCACATCATTTACTGTAAACGATGCATCCTCATATCCCGGGGGCATTTCTATATTAACAGTACCGGAGGTAACAGTGGGATACACTTTTACATCATCCGTGGTTATGTATCTTTTCACAGCCTCCCTGTAATTAGATAACCTGACTACCCACACATCTACAGCCCCATGATTACCGGTAACCACACCACTATTGTATCCGCCACCTCCGGCAGCTATATAGCCACTGTCCCTGGTTTGCAGCACTACAGAACAACCCTCGGGATCAAGCCCCCCGAGCGACCGCTGCCATGACAGCTCGCCTGATGGTGTCAATTTTACTATCCAATAGTCCAAAGTTCCATAGCACTGGGTTACATCTCCATTTATATCGCGGCCTGAGCTGCCACCTGCTATATAGCCTCCGTCAAAAGTCTGCCTCACGCTGGCTCCCCCATCATTGGAAGAACAACCAAAGCATTTTTGCCATTCTATGTTTCCTGTTGGTGTAAGTTTTACTATCCACATGTCATTAAAACCGTGGTTATTAGTAATATCACTATCGGCTGATGCTGTTGTAGCTGCGAAAATGTATCCTCCATCATTTGCCTGGTTAATGTCGGCCACCATATCTGGCGCAGACCCGCCAAATGTTTTTTGCCATGTAATATCACCGGTAGCATTCAGTTTCACTACCCATATATCTTCAGCACCACGATTTGCGGTAGTTATATCGCCGTTGACAGATGTGGTGCTGCCGGCAAGTATAAGTCCTCCATCTGCAGTGATGCGCAGGCATTTAGCCGTTTCATTGCCAGCGCCTCCTAAAGCCTTTTTCCACGCAATAGTTCCTGCCTGTGTCAATTTAAACAGGAAGATATCTGCTCCTCCATGACATGTAACACCCGCAAGATCGCCATCTGTTGAGACCCCATTACCAGCTACTACATAGCCACTGTCAGGTGTCTGCACTATAGTGTAGGCAGCATCAGCAAGGGTGCCGCCCATAGTCTTTTGCCATTCTATTCCACCACTGGCATCCAGCTTTACTACCCACATGTCGTCGCCGCCATGGTTGCCGGCTACATCGCTATCATTCGAGTTCGTATATCCCACGGCAATATAACCACCGTCGAATGTCTGGTGTATACCAAAAGCTTCCTCGGAGCGCGAGCCACCAATACACTTCTGCCATTGCAACATGCCGGTAGCAGATATTTTCAGTACCCAGAAATCGTGCTGCCCGCGCAACCCGGAAACATCGCCGTCATTTGGTGATTCAGTGTTACCTGCAATGATATAGCCGCCATCAGTGGTGCGCTCCATAGATTTCGCCATATCACCCTGGGTACCTCCATACGATTTTTCCCAAACCATGGCAGGCTGTGCACGCAATCCAGGAAAAGAAATAAACAAAAAGAATAAGAAAAGAGGGATTGCCCTATACGGGTAATTACAAGTGTTTAGATAATTCATTTTGATAGAGTTCTAGAGATTAAAATTATTTTAAAAAAGGCACAATTTTTATGCCAAAGATGCAAAGTGACAAATATTTTTTGTCTTTAAGTTAATAGTTAAGCCGAAGTAAAACATTAAACCCCCATATTTCCATTTCAAATAATTTCGCAAAACGTAACTTTACTATCATGTCAAAAATCACACAGGATGTAGAACCGGCTACGCTTAAAAGACAAATGAGGAATATCCATCCAGGCGAAATTTTGCGGGAAGAAATAATCAATGCAAATGAAATTACGGTGACGGATGCAGCTAAGATGCTAGGCGTGACACGAACTACGCTTTCTAATATACTAAATGGCAAATCAGATCTAAGCCCTGAAATGTGCTATAGAATAGCAGGCGTATTTGGAGGCACGCCCGACATTTGGGCAAACCTGCAAACTAAATATAACCTTAGAGCAATAGCTGACACAGCAAGTCAGTTAAAACTGGTACCGTATCATCCGCAGAAAAGAGCCTAGCAATAGCCTTAAAATATCCTACTATTACTTTCTGGCAGATTTCAGCAGTTTCCGAATACGCTTCTTACTTTCAATAGCCGTCACTGGCTTCTCACTGCCATTTTTATACGTGGCCAAACGACGGTCCAGCTCAGCTTTAAATTCAACTGTATATTTCATTCAGCATCTTCTATTTTCTTCTACCATTTAGCGGAGATGGCTCTAAAAATGCCCGACAATAAATAATTCGGTAACCAGATACCAACTTATTTTTTTATCCTACATCAGCACCCCATCCTCTTTTGCCTTATATTGTTTCACCTGCTCGAGTGCATCTGGCACTACATCGCTGGTAATGACTATAAAGCTATCTTTTATGGCATTGCTGAATGCATAGTCTATGGCTTCGCTCTCCTTTTTTATCACCACTATTTTTTTCGCTGGGTCTATATTATGTATGCCCCGGGTCATCAACTCTATGATCTCTTCTTCGGTGCGCCCGCGCAGGTTTTTATCCTGCCTGATGATGATCTCGTCAAATACCTTTGCAGCAGCCTCTCCGAGGGATATGATGTCCTCATCCCGCCTATCGCCTACACCGGCAATGATGCCCACTTTCACTGATGCATCTACTGTCTTTATAAATTTGCCAATGGCCATGATACCATGCGTATTATGTGCATAATCTATCATCACCGAATAATTCCGGAAGTGGAACATATTCATACGCCCTGGCGTAAATGCCGGCGATGGTGCAAATGTTTGCAAAGCCTGGCGAATATCTTCTGTTTTAAAATCCTGCACATATGCAGCCAGAGTAGCCGCCAGTACATTAGCAATATTAAACTCCGCCATGCCTGAAAAAGTAAGCGGTATGTTCGTTACTTTTTCCACGCGGATCTTCCATGTTCCTTTTAATATTGTTACATAACCATTCTCATAGATGGCTCCAATGCCCCCTTTTGCGCAATGCCTTTTTATACGCACACTATCCTCTTTCAGGGAGAAATAGGCCACCTTGCAGTCAAGGTCTTTGTGCATTTCATATACCAGGTCGTCATCGGCATTCAGTATGGCGTATCCTTCTTTGAATACCGTATGTGCAGCCACAGCCTTTACTTTCGCCAGTTTTTCTATCGTATCTATTCCGCCAAGGCCCATATGATCTTCAGCTACATTAGTCACCACGGCGACATCGCAATTGTGGAACCCGAGGCCCGCACGCAATATACCACCGCGCGCACACTCCAGCACGGCATAGTTTACCGTAGGGTCGCGCAGCACAAACTCAGCCGATACCGGCCCGGTGCAGTCGCCCTTCATCATCATCTGGTTTTGTATGTACACCCCATCGGTAGTTGTATAGCCTACCTTATAACCCATCTGCTTCACGATGTGCGCTATAAGGCGCGTGGTAGTGGTTTTACCGTTAGTGCCGGATACCGCTATGATGGGTATGCGCGCTGTAGAACCGGGTGGATACAGCATATCTATTACGGGCTCCGCAACATTGCGCGGCAGTCCTTCAGTAGGATCAAGATGCATACGGAAGCCCGGCGCTGCATTTACTTCCAATACAGCCCCACCACTCTCGTTTAACGGCGTTGACAAGTCGGAAGCCATTATGTCAATGCCACAAATGTTGAGGCCTATTATGCGGGCTATTCGCTCACACATAAACACATTGGTAGGGTGTACCATTTCGGTCACGTCGGTAGCAGTACCACCTGTGCTTAAGTTAGCGGTTGGCTTCAGCCATAGCTCCTCCTTTTTGGGTAGCACCGTTTCTAATGTATATCCTTTCTTGTCAAGAATGTCCATGGTAAAGCCATCAACCTTTATGGCAGTGAGCACTTTTTCATGTCCATAGCCCCTGCGCGGATCGCTGTTCACTATATCTATCAACTGCTGTATAGTATGCTCGCCATCACCGGTGATGCACGCAGGAGTGCGCAGCGCAGCGGCTACAAATTTATAGTTGATCACCAGCACCCTGAAATCGCGGCCGGTAATAAACCTTTCGCAGATCACAGACCTGCCATATACCTTTGCTGCGGCAAGGCCTGCCACTGCATCTTCCCATGTACGGATATTTGTAGTAGCGCCTTTGCCATGATTACCATTTACCGGTTTCGTAACTATAGGATATCCTATTTTATCAATTGCATTTTTCAGGTCTTCTTCATCATAGATAATGCGACCACGTGGCACCGGTATCTCTGATGATTCCAGCAGGTTTTTTGTTTCCTCTTTATCGCAGGCTATCTCTACCGCTATGCTGCTGGTGGTACTGGCAATAGTAGCCTGTACACGGCACTGATTAATACCATAACCCAGCTGCACCAGCGAATGCCTGTTCAATCTTATAAAAGGTATCTTCCTTTTTATAGCTTCGTCTACTATGGAGCCGGTGCTAGGCCCCAGGCGCTCGTCTTCGCGTATCTCGCGCAGGTTTTGTATGTCTTCTTCCAGGTCGTAGGGCACGTTATCTGCAAGTGCCTGGGCTATTTTTACAGCTGCCTTTGCAGTGTATACGCCCGCCTTGGCTTCATGGTAAGAAAATACCACGTGGTAGATACCCGGGTCTTTGGTTTCGCGGGTGCGCCCGAAGCCCGTGTCCATACCCGCAAGTGTTTGGAGTTCCAGCGCTATATGCTCTATTACATGGCCCATCCAGGTGCCCTCTGTCACCCTTTGAAAAAAACCACCCGGTACACCCTCCGAACAACGATGCTCATACAGCGTAGGCATCAATGCTGATAGCCGCTCGAGAAAACCGGGAATCTTATTGGTAGGTTTATCTTCCATGTCCTCCAGGTCCAGCAGCATTACTATCAGTTTATGCCTGCTTACCGACCAATAATTTGGCCCGCTCATTGTTTTTATCTCCAGTATTTTCATCTCGGGGATTGATTTAGCTGAATCAAGATACTGAAATTGTCTGAATCAGGATAAAAGGATAATAAGATTTTCAGGATGGTATATTTTATCAATTATATTATATAACCATTAGCTTACTAAGATGCGCTAATTCTACTCAGAAATTGCCAAAGCAAATTCTCTTCATGTAATTTTATTATACTTTGGGTTGTATATCTTATTATACTGCAACTTTACCGATCCGAAATTAATAAGCAGCCCGATAGTAAAATCATATGCAACAACATAGTTTTTGGCCTGAGCCAAATGAACAGGCTCTAAATTTATCAACGCCTTTAGCTCTACAATAATTTTGCCTTCTACCACAAAATCAGCTCTTCTTGTGCCTACTCGATACCGTGATAGTAAATTGTCTGCTCTATTTCTCTACCAAATGATATTTGAGCTTTTTCCAATTCTATTGCAAGACACCTCTGATAGATCACCTCCTGAAAACCGTTGCCCAATATGTTATGCACCTTCATGGCACAACCATTGACTGCATAAGTTATTTCATCCATCGTCATAATAAGACAAGATAATAAATTGTATGAAAAAGCAATAATGGATAATCCGATTCATGATTCAGACCCTTATCACGATTCAGATTATTTCATATAATAACAAGAGCCTATCCTGCCTTATCCTTTTATCCATTTATCCTGATTCAGACAAATAATGAAGCTGCACCAGCCCTTTCTCAAAATGTTTTGAGCTTACCAATTTGAGCTTTTGTTGCGGCCTCCCGTCGTTAAATAGTTTAACACCATCGCCCAGCAATATTGGAATTATAGAAATATAAAATTCATCAATGAGGCTTCCTTTCAGTAGTGCATTCACTATCTCTGCACCGCCATCAATAAAGATATTATTCCCTTCCTTGCCTTTTAAGCTCATTATAAGCTCATGCAGACTGCCTGTATAGAAAGTGATATTTCCCTGCGATGGTTTTGCAGTGCGTGTTATTATAAATGTTTCCTTCCCGGCATGTGGAAATACGGGTACCTGTTTCATCACCCAGTCATATGTCTTCCTGCCAAGGATCACTGTATCTACGGTGGTAATAAAATCAGAATAACCATAATCCTCGCCATCCTGTTGCACAACAGATAAAAAGTCGAGGTTTTCACCAGGCCCTGCTATATAGCCATCCAGGCTGCAGGCAATATATAGGATTACTTTTCGTTGGCTCTTCATAATATTTAGCATTTACGAAAATAAAGACAAAACATATATTACCGTCATTATACACACAATACGCACATTCCATGCATCCTTTTGCCATGTAAATACCCGTTCGCGCAAAATATCCTATTTTCGCCCTTTCATTTTTTCACCAAATAGTGTAAAGTTGATATATCCCCTCGGGCATTTAGTAGCTGTTGGCGGCGCAGAAGATAAAGGCACAGATCTTGAAAAAGGCATCTTACAACGAAACCGTCTCAACTTTTTTGAATTAGGTATACTTAAAAATATCGTAAGCCTGATAGGCGCCGATGGTCCATATGTTGAAGTGATCACCACTGCATCGTCTATACCAGATGAGGTAGCGCAGAATTATATAGAGGCTTTCGAAAAGCTGGGCTGTATGAATGTGGGTCATATGCGCATACGCAACCGGGAGGATGTAACGCAACCCGAATACATGAAGCGCCTCAATAGCTGCAACTGCATTATGTTCTCCGGCGGCAACCAGCTGAGGCTATCCTCTATTTTTGGTGGCACTGACTTTCTTGATGTGCTCAAACAGCGATACCAGCAGGGCAACTTTCTTATAGCAGGCACTAGCGCGGGCGCTATGGCCATGAGCAATACCATGATCTATGAGGGTAGCGCTGCTATGGCTAATCTTAAAGGTGAAGTAAAAATAACCACGGGTCTCGGGTTGCTGCAAAATGTGATCATTGATACTCACTTCGATCAGCGTGGCAGGTTCAACAGGCTGGCACAGGCGGTAGCTGCGCAACCCGGCGCTATAGGTATTGGCCTGGGAGAAGATACAGGCGTGGTAGTATCGCAAGGGCATGAGCTGAAAGCTATAGGTTCCGGCAGTGTGGTGATCATAGACGGCAAAAATATTGAGTATAATAACATTGCCGATATAGACTTCGGTATGCCAATATCTGTAGAAAACATCATTGTGCACATCATGTCGAAGGGGGATGTATATAACCTGGAAACAAGAAAATTCCTGGGTGCGGAAGTAATTATAGATGACAAAGAATAGCTGCTGTTCTTTTATTCAAGCATTAACAGCGCATTCTTTATATCGTCTTTAGATTTGGCGGATACTGCAGGATGCAAGACAAGACCGCCTGTAATGGTGCCCGATGATTCCGAATAATAGCTTACTCCATTTTTTACCGCCAATACAATTGCCTCGTAAGCGGAGCCAACCGGCAATGCAGCTGAGGAAGGCAGGTTAAATATATTATCTGAACTGACGCTGGCGTTTACTACTATGCCGCTGCCGGGAATACTGATAAATACGCGCGCATTTGACGCATTAAAAGACGCATCTGGCAACACCACTTCCAGGCCTGTTTTTGAAGAAGTACTTACAACAGAATGCGCACACCCCACCCAATCGAAATGGGCGCAGGAATCGAACTGGTAACGGTAAAAATTAGAACCGGAACCATCGCTGCTGGTGGAGGCAACTGCTGTGCCGGAATTAGGGACATAATTTTGCGACCATGTAACTACTGAGTCCCCACCCACTAAACCATAAAAGAGTTGCATAGGCTGGTTCGAGGCTTCGGCTTGCACAAAGCCAATACTATACTTATTAGCGTATACCGGCTGGCCATTCATAGTGGCTGCAATATGTATCTCTCCGCCGCTCACCAGCACACCATCAGCAGTAGTAGTGGGTGCATACCAGGTAATAAAATCACTCGTTTTGTAAACTTCTGTTACCACCAGTTCAATTGTACCAGACGATATTGCGTGGCCACCGGCATCTTTAAATGAATTGGTATAAAAATGAAACTTCGTGCCACGCTCACAGTAAACAATAACATCCCTGCCCGCTACTACGCTAAACGCGTATGGCATGCGACGCAACTCGCCGAACAAATGGCTAAGCGCTGCAGCATCGCTACCGGTATTTGCAGACGTGCCCGCCTTTTTTTTGCAGGCCGTTACCGATACCAATAGCGCCATACACGCGCAAATAGAAAACCGGGATACTCGCTTCATAAACGAACTTTCGCAGGTAAAAATAGGGTAAAAAAAATAACGGCAAGGAAATGTATTTTCATAAACTCCCACATATAATAGGGTCAAAAAAGAGGAAACTATTTATGAAGATGAATTCAGAAAAGAAATAAAAAAACTGGGAATGACCATACTTCCTGAACGATCTTGCTTAGATCTCCAACCCCTATCGCTACACCAGCCACATAGTATTATGCATGTGGCAGACCAAAAATCCAAAATATGTGAATTATGTAATCTCCGGCAATAATTATATAACCTTATTTTTTTCCCGCGATTTTACCTTTGGCATAACTATCAAGAAAATGACGAGCGAAAGAGTACTATCGGTTATAAAAGACATAAACAGCAGGCAGCGCGCGCCACAGGAAATCAGTATAGATACATTACTCCTGGCGCTAAGGGTAAGCCTGCACGAATTAACACCATTGATAGACGAACTGCGGAAAAGCAGGGATATTGTGTTTCACCCTCCTAAGCCATCAACATCGCAAGGACCAAAGAAAATCGGTTCCGTGTCGCTGGCTTAATGCAACTGCCTTTAAAAGCCAAGCTCAATAGCATGGTTTTTATACAACTATAGTACAATCCGTATTATGGAAGATAACGAACGCCTGATCAACGATATAAAGAAAACTTTTCGCGAACTTGAAAACTGCACTAAGACTGCAAACGAGAGGCTTCGGATATTTTTAAAAGGACTATCTATTAAAGAGATGGTGGTAAAAATAAAGGAACTTAATTTTTCAGATAAGAGCCTTAATTTTTTATGCGAGGGAATAGCGCTGGAACATGAAGACTACGAAATTTGTATAGCAGTGGAAGAAGTAAAAGAGAGCGCGGCCTAAAGAATGCAGATGCCGCTATATAGACACGTACTTATAACGCCCGAAAATATTACAGCCCATTTCAACTGACCAGCGCCCAGACTCCATTGCGGCGCTGTTGGAATTTTTCAGTGTTTTTATGCAGCGTTGTATTGACGGAATTTCTGAAATTCCTGTTCTTACTAAAAAACCTAATACCTCTCACTTTCTCCGTAATAGATGCTACACTGCCCTCTCCACCCAACTGTATAAGAATTGTTTCCACATCTTTTATCCACGTTGCCATAAAATAATTATTTTAAGAGTAGTTAATTTCTAAAAACCAATGGGTGCATTTGTATATCTTCCATTGTCTGTTAAAACGATCTTATCATTTGTATGACCGGCAAACCTGAGGTAATGGAGGTCCTTTAATGTATATATCTGCTCCATTAATTCATCGGCATTAATATGCAGTTTTTCAGCGATGGTGGTAACGGGTATGGTCTTATCATAATCCTGCAAGCAAAGATCGATGCCTTGTATCACCTGGTGAACCTGGTTAGGGGTTAATTTATGTACCTGCATCCCGCCCTTTTTTTTGTGTGCATAGAGATATGCTTATGCAGTATGCCCGCTAAGCCATATTATCAAATGTTTTATTGTTTTCCGATGAAAGAGAGGTGGTAATACGAGTTGCAATTATCTGCTATAACTATATTAATACTACAAAGTTGCAAACTATTGACAACGTAAGTGTTACACAACTTCACGAAAAAGTTACATGATTCACACATTTATACTGAATAGGGCATGCGGAGGCGCAGGCAGTACATCTTTACTTTTCAGGAATGCCCCGTAAGCAACTAACTATGTTGGTAAGAAAGTGTCATTTTTATTCTGCTCTCGCTGGCAGCGCCCGACTTTGTAACTTTAATGGTAAGCAGCTTGGAATCTGGGACTACGATCATTGGATTATCGGTAAGATCAGCCACATTGCCGCTTCTTGTTTTTGATAATGAAGCTGAAAAAGATCTTTCAGTGCTATAGGAATCTCTCACGCATACCGTAACATCAAAATCAGTGATATTATAGCCCTTGGGTACCCTCATCTCGTTTAATAATATTCTTTTGCCGTATGAATTTTCTATAACAGTTTCGGCACATGTCATCATCTTCTTTTTAACCAGTTGCATTAGTTTGTAAAGTTTATTAGTATTAATAATCTTTTCTTTTCAATCGTAAGTATCAATTTTCATAGGTTAAAATCATGCCAAAGATCGAACCCGGTGAGTATTTAACCGTTACATAATCCAACCAAAAGATTATACAATTCCTACATTATATAATCTGCTGTAGAACCAGTGCCTTTTTCAGGAAATAAATGGCATCGAATGTGGGAATTATGTAAATTTTGAACGGAATGATGAAACAATATTTTTGTTAAGAAATAAGAACTTTGCTTAAGGTATTAGTTGCCAGGTACGGTATGAATACTATTCTTTACAAATAAATTTATTCCCTGCAAGCTGAAAGAAATTACCTGATAACTATCCGTTGAAATATATGCATGAGGATGCAACCCTTTCTTGATTTAACCGGTGCGTGATCTCATAATTTACCGGTTTTTTTGTGGTTACAGAAAAGAACATTGAAAACGATCTCAATGTTCTTTTTTTACAGCAGACCAATTAGTTATATAATTCCCACATTTTATATTGGTGGCATCATTGTGTCTGTATGTTATATAGAGAGCGCAAAGCATCTGCACTATATCCGCATTATTCCCCCATGCACTTATATAATCACATAGCCGATGCCTTGTGGCCTGGAATGGTTATAAACAAATACAGCCAAAAAGGGAACTGGCTGGTCTCAAAAAAAAGAATTGTGAGATTATACATAAAAAATATGGTGTCTATCCGTTGCAAAATGGTAGTGAAGTCTGAGCTGGATAAGCTGGGCCTTACTTATACATCTGTAGAATTAGGTGTGGCAGATATCAAAGAAAATATTTCTGATGACCAATAAGATAAGTTAAAAGAAGGATTGCTACGTACGGGCCTGGAATTAATGGATGATAAAAAGAGAGCGCTTGTAGAAAAAATACGGCTCATTATTATAGAAACAATACACTATACCGAGGAACCATTGACAATAAATTTTTCAATGTACTTAAGCCAGAAACTGCTTCATAACTACGGTAACCTGGCTTCTCTTTTTTCAGAGGTAATGGGCGTTACCATAGAGCAATTTATCATTACACACAAAATAGACCGGGTAAAAGAGCTGCTGGTGTATGATAAACTGACCCTCACCGAAATATCGCACCTGATGAACTACAGCAGCGTGGCACATCTTACTACCCAGTTCAAAAAAGTAACCGGGTTTACACCCACGCTATTTAAACAACTTGCTGTAAAAAAGAACCGACAGGCAGTAAAGTGTGAAAGATGTAACATAGGCATCAAATTATGTAATAATTATAGCTATAAAAATCTAAATCTTTGCATAGCCTCGATTGACAATCTAACGAAGCGACCAAAATAAAAACATGGACAAGAATGAGACGCCAAAACTGGAGCATAGCGAACTGGAAAAAGGAAAATCGCACATTATAGTAGAGATCATTGAATATATACCCAATGCGGTGGTAAGTAAAACGATCATCAAAAAATCATCGGGCAACGTTAGTGTAATGTCATTTGACAGCGGAGAAGGGCTGACGGAGAAAACCTCGCCTTTTGATACGCTCTGCCAGATAATAGAAGGAACAGCAGAGATAGTTATTGATAAGGTATCGAGCGTATTGCAAACGGGTATGGGTATTGTAATACCCGCACATACAGCTCATTATATAAAACCAAATGGCCGGTTCAAGATGATACTCACTATTATTAAAAGCGGGTATGAGTAATGGGAGTGTAAATAGCCCGCTGGCAAAACAATGATCATACAAACTTAAAAATATGTCTGTTACGCTTCTTTCAAGTACAAATGGAAAAAAGGGGTCATCTGCGGGTAATAGCTACCCCACAAAGTCTATAACGGAAACCATTGTTAATGGTTTTTTTACGATGAACCGTAATTGGACAGTGACCTACTGGAACAAGGCCGCAGAAAAACTATTAGGGGTACCGGCAAGCGATATCATTGGCAAAAACCTGTGGGAGCAGTTTGCCGGCATCATACCTATAGAGTTTTACGTGGTGTACCCAAAGGCTTTCCTGCTGCACCTGCCTTATCATTTCCATGAATACTGGGGAGAAATGGGGGCATGGTTTGATATAATTGTTTACAACACCGATGATGTGCTGTCTGTATCCTTCAAAAACAGCAATTACCCTGTAGCCCCGAATCACCCCGATCACCCCGAGGAACGATTGAAGATACAGAATGAGCTATACCGGTTTGTGGCAGAAGTATCGAACGACTGCCTGTGGGAATGGGACCTGCAGACCAACGAGATCTTCTGGATAGACGGAGGCCATAAAAAAGTATTTGGGTACGATATAGAAAATGCATTTATCCCCCGCACCTTCTGGGAAAGCCGCATACACAGCAACGACAGGAAACGGGTACTGGCCGGGCTGGATAAAGTGATAAACGACGGAGCCTGCAAGGTATGGAGTGAAGATTACCAGTTTCAAAGAGCAAGTGGTGAATTTGCTTATGTACATGACAAAGGGTTCATTATTTACGATGAAAGTAGACAACCATCGAGAATGATAGGCACTACGCTGGATGTAACATCTGAGCGGCTGACGGAGATAAAGCTCGCCGAAACAGAGAAAAAACTGTTACTGGCAGGATATTTGCTTAGCATGCAGGGTAATCTTGTAAGCGAAACAGTTATGGAGCAAAATCCACCCGCCAATGTGGCGAACGCACCAAAAGATGATGATGGACTTCTTCCTGTGAATGAACCGGGTACAAGCCCGGCATCACCTTTTACAGAGGGGCAGGTTCATGACATAAAGAATGCCCTGGGTGCAATAAGTATGTGTGTAAAACTACTGGAACCTGAAAATAAAGATGGTGAGGAGAAAGAGCTTCTGGATGTAATTATGCGCAGCGTTACACGAATTGACCACATAATAGACAAGGCATGATCGCTTTATTTTTTAACGGTGCTGCTGGCAACGCAGCACGGAAATAGTGCCATGGAAGACGCAATAGAGATACCGGGTGATGGCCTTACATATACGGGCCTCACCAACAAAATAAGCCAGCTGCATGGAGTAGCGCACATGATAGCCCACAATCTACGTGGGGCAAGCGCCAACATTAAAATGCTGTCGGAGGTGCTAATGAAAAAAGACAGCGTCTTAAATGCAAAAGACGATATGACCGGTGAGGATGATATTTTTACTACCAGCGAGGCAGTACAGTATATAAATGAAAGCAGCACCTCCCTTATCGCCACACTCAACACGCTTATGGAGGTGGCAGACATAGAACTGAATGAACACATCAGGTTTGATGATTGCGACATTGAGGGGCTGGCAATGCATGTTTTTTTCCAGTTGCACAGCCTGATACAGCTAAAAAGCGCAACAATAGAATTTGACCTGGCCGTAAAAACTATTCCTTACCCCGCGGCCTATATGGAAAATATTTTGTACAACTTCATTAATAATGCACTGAAATATTCAAAGCCCGATGTGCCATTAAAAATAGCAGTTGCTACTTACACCCACAACAACAAGCCGGTGCTGTCTGTTACAGATAATGGCCTTGGCATAGACCTCGACAGGTATAGCGGCAAAATGTTTAAACTTAACCAGGTATTTCATGCCGGCTACGAAAGCAAGGGCATTGGCCTATATATCACCAGGCTACAGATCGAATCATTTGGCGGCAGCATAGAGGTAAAAAGCAAAGTGGAAGAAGGAAGCCAGTTTATCGTGCGCTTCTAAGGCGAAAATACGATCCTGGCACCACTCGTTGCGATCATTCCTGTTTTGAGATCAGGTATTTAAATGTAACCTCGTAATAGTCAGCCAAAGCTCCTACGGTATCCACTTTCAGGTTATGGTACTGCCCCTGTTCTATCTTTCTCAATGTTGCCTCACTCAGGTGCAAATTGGCTGCTGCCATACGCAGGGTTTCTTTCCTGGCAAGCCGGAGATCTTTTAGTTTTATTCCCATTTGCGTAAGCAGGTCTGTCAGGCTATTAGCGGCGTTCATGATTTAGTTTGTTGTAAAATTCATTACTTCTTCCACAAAGGTGATGCAAAATCTTAAATACCGCAATGACGCAATAACGCTGATATTCCGAATTACCCTAAAAAAATTCTTTTCTAAATAAATGCCCCAATTTTATCGTGGCCCGCTTTTTTATTGTGAATATATACCTGTATCTTTTACTTGGCACAAAATGATTTAAGCATTATTTAATTATTACATATGGAAGAATCAGCTCCTAAGCCCGAGCAAATAAGAACATACCCATTTTACCTGAAGGCTACGGTCATACTTTTCGGGCTATCCCTGTTCTGCCTGATGATGTATGAGTTGTCTTCCGTGCTTGTGCCTTTTGCATTTGCGCTGTTACTGGCCATCCTGCTCAATCCGCTGGCTAACCGCATGTCAAAAACATTACCCAGGGGCATTGCCATTTTCCTGGCTATAATGATGGCGGTAGTGATCACTTTAGCGCTGGGCTATTTCCTGTCTACACAAATGCTATCCTTTACAGAATCTTTGCCTGCACTCAAAGCAAAGTCTTTAACCATAGCCCAGCAGGCGCAGCTATGGGTAAAAAACTATTTCGGCATCTCTGTTCAAAAGCAGATGGAAATGGTCAATAATGTATTGCAAGGCAGCCAGTCTTATGTAGGCAGCACACTAAACAATCTGCTGGGCGGCATGGCAGTGCTAATTCTTATACCCATCTATATATTCTTCCTGCTTTATTATAAGCCACTCATACTCGACTTCCTGTTCCAGGTATTTACAGAAAAAAATTCCTTGCGTGTAGCAGAAATATTAGGGGAAACAAAAACCGCCATTCAAAGCTATGTGATGGGCTTGCTGATAGAGATGGCCATAGTATCGGCAATGAACAGCGCAGCATTGCTGATACTGGGTGTAAAGTCGGCCATATTGATAGGCGTGATAGGCGGCATACTGAATGTGATCCCTTACCTGGGCGGGCTTGTAGCCATAGCGCTGCCAGTGCTCATGGTCACCATAACAAAAGAAGGCTATACTACGCAACTGGCGGTCATTGGCGCCTATTCAGTCATCCAGTTTATAGACAACAATATACTGATGACCAAGATCGTATCTTCAAAGGTGCAGATAAACGCGCTCTTTTCTATTCTTATCGTTTTGTGTGGAGGCCTGCTATGGGGCTATTCAGGCATGTTCCTGTCCATACCTTTCGTTGCCATCCTGAAAATAATTTTTGACCGTATAGATGGGTTAAAACCATGGGGCCATTTATTAGGCACTAAAATTCCAGAGCAGCATGCAGGTGTAAAATGGCAGGCCCTGTGGGAACACAAATTAAGATTCAGAAAAAAGAAATTGCTGGAACAGAAAGCAAACGACTAATCCAGGTACTAGTCGCGGTATATCTTAACTTCATTTCTTCCGTCACTATCCCTGCAGGCACGGTACATACCTTCGCTATTGAATGGCATTTCTATATTGCCATATTTATCTATAGCCACAAGGCCGCCTTCACCGCCTATATTTACCAGCTTATCATACACCACCACGGCGCAGGCATCTTTTAGCGATAGACCTTTATACTCTATAAGACAGGAAATATCATAAGCCACCACGCTGCGGAGAAACAGTTCGCCGTGTCCCGTACAGGATATGGCGCATGTATTGTTATTGGCATAAGTGCCTGCGCCCGGTACGGGACTATCGCCCACCCTGCCAAATTTTTTATTGGTCATACCACCGGTGCTGGTAGCCGCGGCCAGGTTGCCATCTTTATCCAATGCTACCGCGCCTACAGTACCAAACTTTTTATCGGAATGATCAAGCTGCACTTTATCTTCAAGCAATGCTTGCTGCCATTGCTTATAGCGCTGCTCTACGTAGAAATAAGCGTCGTCTTCAAATGCTATGCCCTGTTTTTTTGCAAATTGCTCAGCACCTGCACCACTCAGTATTACATGGCCGCTATGCTCCATAACCGCACGGGCAAGCCTTACCGGGTTTTTGATATGGCTCACGCCACATACTGCCCCGGCTTCCAGCCCCTTACCAAACATAATAGCGGCATCCATCTCATGTCCACCCATATTATTAAACACAGCGCCCTTGCCGGCATTGAACAAAGGAAAATCTTCCAGCGATACTACAGCAGCCTCTACAGCATCCAGGCTGCTGCCGCCTGCTGCAAGTATAGTATAGCCTGCATTCAGCGCCTGCTGCAGGCCTGCTTCGTATTGCTGTTGCAGGTCGGGCGTCATAGTGCTGCGGAGAATAGTGCCTGCCCCGCCGTGTATGGCTATTGAAAAGTTGTTATTGCCTGGTCGGTTTTCCATTTTGTAAATTTACCTGATCTAAACTATCAAAATTAACTACTTGTTGGCATCAGAAGGCTTAAGTTTGCCAAAATTTTTACTTTGCCAAAGACCATATTAATAACAGGCAGCACCAGCGGAATAGGCCTGGGAATAGCAAAAGCATTTGCGGAAAAAGGCTACAATATAGCCTTTAACGGGCTGGAACCTAATGGCGCAGAGATAGCGCAGCAGGTAGCCGATCAGTATAAAGTAGCGCATACATTTTCTCCCGCCAACCTGATGAAACCCGATGCTATTCGCGGCATGGTAGCCGATGCTATATTTCCAGCACATTGGGATCCTAAGCTTAGAATTCCACGTGGACAAGTTGTCGCG
>JADMIO011227095.1_pt1 | contig 97555 bp, 81 predicted proteins | sample 8958161 | NCBI WGS metagenome assembly JADMIO01 (sample SAMN16585339, study PRJNA669376) | soil metagenome | isolation source: Crop rotation soil | place: USA: Cullars Rotation, Alabama | collected 2011
GCGACAACTTGTCCACGTGGAATTCTAAGCTTAGGATCCCAATGTGCTGGAAAGAGGGTTTCCAGCGATGGCGAAGACAATCGCGTTGGACGCAGCGCGAGCTGCGCGCGTTCGATCGTCTCGGTGTATTCCGGGCGGGTCAGGATCTGCCACCCACCAGCGATGTCGGCGAGCTCTACACCGTGCCCGTCGTTGTTATAATGCTCGCGCAATTCATCGAGCGCAGCCTGCAGCGCGGCCGGCGTTGCTTCGGGATCGAGCACCGAAAGCTCTTCCGTCGGCACGGGACGTGCGCTTGCAAACAGCGCGGCTTCAAGCAGCTTCGCCAGCGGACTCACGCGCGATCTCCACAGATGCAAAAGGTCGGATTTGTGCAAGGCGCAGTTCTCCGCGCCGTGCCAGTTCAAGAAGGGCCAGGAGCGCAGAGAGAATTTCCCACGGCTCGGCGCCCGAGCGAACGACATCGCCCCAGCGGGCACGCGCCCGCAACGCCAGCACGGCGCGAATGGTCCCTATCGCTCCGTCCACGTCGAGCGCGCGCGGCACGACGTCGTGCAGCACCGGCTCCTTCGCCGCGCGCAGTACACGATCAACGGCCGCGAGAAGCTCCGGCAGCGAGAGGGACAATGGCGCGAGTGGAGGCGCGTCCGACGGCGGCGTATAGGAGCGCGCGAACCGGCTGCGGCGGTCTTCACCAAGCCGCTCGAGAACGTCGACCGCTTCGCGGATCTGCTGGTATTCGAGGAGTCGTCGCACCAGTTCGGCGCGCGGATCCTCCCATCCATCTTCGCCGTCATTGCGGGGCAGCAGCATCTGCGCCTTGATGCGGACGAGACGCGCGGCCATTTCGAGATAGTCCGCCGCTTCGTTCAATCCCATCGCGTATACGCGCGCGAGAAACTGCTCGCAGATGCGGGCGATGGGAATGTCGTAGATGTCGATTTTTTCGTCGCGGATGAGCGACAGGAGCAGGTCGAGTGGCCCCGCATACTCGGGCAACTCGATGACAAACGTTGGCGGCGGCGCTTCCTGTTCGATCGTCATTGCACCCCGACCTGGCCGGTGCGCTGAAGAATCCGGATCGTTTCCGGCAAGAAAGAATCCTGCGTCACCGTGTTCGACAGGCCGAGGAGAAACAGAATCGGAGGCTCGTAATAATCGCGAAGATACGGCAGGGCGAACAGCAGGATCACAATACCAAGAAACCCGATGCGTTCATAGCGAAGTGCCCACGCCGGCGAGAGCAGGTACTTGAATACGTGAGACCCGTCGAGGGGCGGCACAGGCAGCAGATTGAAGAACGCCAGCAGGAGATTTATCCCGACAGCCACGTACATCATCGCCTGGACGATGGCGACCGTCGACACAATCGACGGTACTGCTTTCCCGAGGGCGCCGAGGCCGATGATCACGACGGTACAGATCACGGCAAGGCACAAATTGACGAAAATCCCCGCGAGCGAGACGATGATGTCCCCGCGGACGTGATGGCGGTAATTCCGCGGATCGACAGGCACCGGCTTCGCCCCGCCAAACAGCATCCCCGCCGACAGGTAGAGCACCAGCGGCATAATGACCGTCATGAACGGGTCGATATGCTTGAGGGGATTCCACGTGAGCCGCCCCAGCTGGAGGGCGGTGGTGTCCCCCTGCTTCAGTGCGGCGTAGCCGTGTGCGTACTCATGCGCCACCATCGAAAACAGGAGTACGGGCGCAAAAAGGAGAAAACTCTGGAATTTGTCCAAGGAATGCGGAGGAGGCGTCGAAGGATACCGTCAGCGCGTCCGATGTGAAAGCGCGACAAGGGGTTGGCTTGACCCATCTCGCCGGTTGCGATAAACTTTCACTCCCCCCGCGCGACCGTGCGGGGTTCTTTACGCCCGCCCAGTCAAGTGGTTCAGGAGAGTCGTGCCGAATATCAAGTCGTCAAAGAAAGACATGCGGAAATCCCGCAAAGCTGCCGTCCGCAATCGCGCACAGCGTGCGGCCCTGCGTACCGCGATGAAGAAGGCGACCGATGGTGGCACGGCCGAGCAGAAGAAGGACGCCGTGAAGCTCCTCGATCGCGCGGCTCGCAAGGGGCTCATTCACAAGAACAAGGCGGCACGGCACAAGTCCGTCCTCGCCAAGGCCAAGAGCTAGAACGTCCTCTCGTCCGCCGTCGGCCCATAGATCGACGGCACGGGAACATCGAGCAGCCGCAGGTACACCGTGAGCTGCCCGCGGTGGTGCACCAGATGGTTGACGGTCTGGCGAACCACCACACGACGCGGCATCGACGCCAGCGACCGGTCACCCATCTTGAGCGACCAGATGACTTCGTAATCGGAGTCTTTGGCCTGTTCGATGGCAGCGCGCGCTTCGCGCACATTCCTGTCGAACACTTCGAGCAGCGCTGAGGTGGTCTGATTGCTGTATCCGGGCCCGCCCGCGAGATCGAGCTCGGTGTTCCTGACCACATTCGTCAGCCATCCAGGCATTCCCGCCACCAGCTGGGCAAGGTGCGCAATCGAGAAGGATTTCGGGTGCGGTTTCCAGTCGGGATTATCTCCCGGCACGCGTTCGAGCACACGACGCGTCGTGCGCATTTCTTCGTCGAATTCAGGAAGCAGCGTTTCCGACAGCGTCATGAGTTCACCTCCCGCTCAGAAGGCAGCGAGCTCGCCGCCGCATTTTTCGCAGTACCACTCGGTGGGGTAATTCATCCATCCGCATTCCTGGCACTTCAGCGACCGTGCCGCGTCGGGCATCGTCGTCGAAGCCCGCAGGGCATCGGCAAGCGATGCCTCATTCTCGATCATCGGCATCGCAGGACTCGATGAGCGCACCGGAGCCACGATCGGCGCGTCTGGAATCGGCGGCGCCTCGAACGTTGGTACTGCCTTCCGGTCCCCCGAATCGCGCACGGGTGTTTCGCGCGGAGCCGCGGACGCCGGAGTCTCCTGCGGAACTGCGCGTGTCTCGGCGGCCGGAGTCTGCGTGCGCGGCTGTGCCGGCGAACGCGCGGGAGTCGGCGCACGCGGCATGAGATCCTCTTCACGCAGAGGTTCCGTGCCGGCGTACGGCGTCGCCCTTCCAACCACCGCGCGCATGAAGCCGATCTCATCGAACGGTGAAGGCCGCTTGCCCTGAGGAGGGCCCGGATTCTCTGCCGGTTGTGCTGGTGCGGCGGGCGGAGCGTCTGCTTCAGGCGCGGGCGCCGCTGCGACTGGTTCCTCGACGGGCGCAGGCGATGCAATGACGGCCGGAGTTGGCTCCGCAATCGTATGCGTAGCAGCAGCGGGAGCGACTTCAGCGATCACCGGGGACGCGACAGGTGTCGGGGAACGCCCGGGGCGTCCCGCTTCCGCAAGGAGTTGTTTCACCCGCAGATGCTCGGTCTCACGCTCGACACGTTCGGACTCGAGCGCATTGATGCCGGCATCGTGGTCGGCCGACTTCTTTTCCCACGCGCCTTCGTCGTATTCGCCTACGAGGGCTCGCAGCTCATCTTCGGCGCGCGCATCGCGTTTCGCCGAGAGCTCTGCTTCGAGCACGCGCACGCGCTCTTCCAGCGCACTCGCATCGCTGCGCATGCTGTCTGCTTTCGACTGCAGGTCGGCGACGACTTTGTCGAGACGCTGCTGATAATCGGCACGGACGCGCTCCACGACGTGCGCGGGCATCGTCGATGCTTTTGCCGAGAGTTGATCGAGCCACGTCTCGAAGCGACCGCGCTCTGCGAGCAGCGATTCTATCTCCGCGCGACCGCTGGACTGCGTCATGACTGTCGAGCGTTGAGGTGAGCGGATTTCAGCGCAAGAACCTGCGAAGGCTCGAGGTTGCCGACGTGCCCGAATCCACGCGCTGCCGCGAGGATACGTGCCGCGTGCTCGACAGTTTCCATTCGCTGGTGTGCCACGCGCAGCGTCGGACCTACTGTCAACGCGCCATGGTTGGCCATGAGGAACACCTGATGATGTGCCCAGTACGGGTCGAACTGGTCTGCCAGCCCGGTCGTACCAGGGGTCGCATAGGGAACGAGCGGAACCGCACCAAGCAACACGGTCACCTCCGGAAGAACATTGTCGGGCAGCGATTCCCCCGCAACGGCGAGCCCGGTTGCCGTGGGAGGATGGGCGTGCACGACAGCTCCAATATCACCACGGCGCTGGTAGGCGCGAAGGTGCACGGCAATCTCCGAGGACGCTTCATGAGCGCCCGATATCCGCGTGCCGTCGAGCGACAGCACCACCAGGTCGGAGGGCCCGACGTCCACTTTCGAGAATCCCGATGGCGTTACGAGAATCCGGTTGTCGGAAAGTCGCGCCGATACGTTACCGTCCTGTCCCGCGACCAGCCCCCGCTCCCACAGCCGACGACAGACCAGCGCGAGTTCGTCCCGTAGCCCGGACTCGCTCTGCGCCGTCATGCCTTTCGATACACCGGGCGGCCGCCCACGATGGTCACCACGGCACAGCCGGTAAGGGGCTTTCCGCCATACGGGGTGTTGCGCCCCTTGGACCTGAACTTTGTTGCATCGACCGTCCACTTCGCCTTCGGATCGAACACCGTGATGTCGGCCGCGGTGCCCTTCGCGAATGTGCCGCCCGGCAGTTTGAAGTGCCGGGCCGGCGCGCACGACATCCGGTCCACGAGAGTCGCGAGGGAAAGGATTCCCGGCTCGACCAGGTACTGAATGTTCACGCCAAGTGCCGTCTCGAGTCCGACGATGCCGTTTGGTGCGTCAGGGAATTCACGCTCCTTCTCGTCGTAGTGATGCGGCGCGTGATCCGTGGCGAGCATGTCGATCGTTCCGTCCTTCAGCGCAATCTGCAGCGCTTCGACGTCTTCAGCAGTGCGAAGCGGGGGGTTCATCTTCGCGTTCGTGTTGTAGCCCTCCACTTCGAGCTCAGTGAGCGAGATGTGGTGCGGACATACCTCCGCTGTCACGGGAATTCCATGGTCCTTCCCCCACCGGATCAGCTCGACCGATCCCTTCGTGCTCATGTGGCACAGGTGCAGACGCCCCCCCGAACGACGCGCGAGAAGGATGTCACGAATGACGATGATCTCCTCGGCTTCCGCGGGAATTCCTTTGAGACCGAGTCGCGCGCTCATGACACCTTCGTTCATTGCGCCGCCCCTCGCGAGGCTCATGTCCTCGCAGTGCTCGGCGACCGGCACGTCGAACGTGCGCGAATATTCCAGCGCCGTACGCATGAGGTGCGCGCTTGGTACGGGACGTCCGTCATCGCTGAACGCAACGGCGCCCGCGCCGAGCATTTCACCGAACTCGGCGAGCTGCTCACCGTTCTGCCCCACGGAAATCGCGCCGTACGGAAATACACGCGCCTGCTTCGCGAGAATGCCTTGCCGCACGGTAAATCCGACGGCTGCCTGGTTATCCGTGACCGGATTCGTGTTCGGCATCGCGCAGATCGACGTGAATCCCCCGGCCGCTGCCGACGCTGCGCCTGTCGCGATCGTCTCCACGTCTTCGCGTCCCGGTTCACGCAGATGCACGTGCACGTCAACGAATCCCGGGGATACGACGAGTCCCGAGCAATCGATCGTCTCGCAGCCGTCCGGCGCGCCAAGCTGCCGGTCAAGTGCTTCGATACGCCCATCGGTGATCAGCAGGTCGCCGACACCATCACGGTTCGTGCTCGGATCGAGCAGCCGTCCGCCCTTGAGAAGAATCGGACGTTCACTCACGCGCGTCCCTCCGCGCCTTTTGCCGCATGTGCAAGCTCGGGACGACCGCCCGCGAGCAGATAGAGAACAGCCATTCGAATTGCGAGTCCGTTGGTGACCTGATCGAGAATGATGCTCATGGGTCCATCCGCGACATCGGAATCGATTTCGACGCCGCGATTGATCGGGCCAGGGTGCATGATGAGAAGCTCGCGCGGCGCGCGTTCGAGACGCGCGCGCGTGACGCCGAAAACCCGGTTGTATTCGCGCAGCGACGGAATGTATCCCCCTTCCATCCGCTCGAGCTGCAGGCGAAGCACGTTGAGCGCTTCCGCCCAATCAATCGCCGCCTCGATGCGATCGAAGACCTGCACACCGAGACTTTCGACTGCATTCGGCAGCAGCGAACGCGGTCCGCACACGGCGACTTCGGCGCCAAGCTTGAGCAGACCGTGAATGTTGGACCGTGCCACGCGCGAGTGCAGAACGTCGCCGACGAGACATACGCGACGTCCCTTGAGATCGCCAAGCTTGTCACGGAGCGTCAGCAGGTCGAGGAGCCCCTGCGTGGGATGCTCGTGCATGCCATCGCCCGCATTGATCACGTTCGATTCGATGCGCTCGGCGAGAAACTTCGCGGCGCCCGATGACGCGTGACGAATGACGACCATGTCGATCCGCATTGCTTCGAGATTCCGCGCCGTATCGACGAGCGTTTCGCCCTTCACGACGCTCGAGGCGGTCGTCGCGACGTTCACCGTATCTGCCGACAGCCGCTTCTCGGCGAACTCGAACGAGATGCGCGTTCGTGTCGACGGCTCGAAGAACAGGTTCACGACGGTCATACCGCGCAGCGTCGGCACCTTCTTGATGTGCCGCTCGGAAATCTCCTTGAACGGCTCGGCTGTATCGAGAATGAAACGAATCTGCTCGGAAGAAAGTGGCGCGAGAGCCAGCAAATCCTTGCCGAGCGGCGCCGTCACGCCTGCTCCTTCGGGACCACCATCACCACTTCGTCCTTCTGGTCGAGCTCGCTGACCAGGACGTCAATGCGTCCCCCGGGGGGAACTGCGAACTTGCGTCCGACGACGTCCGCGTGAATGGGCAGCTCGCGACCGCCGCGGTCAATGAGTACCGCAAGCGAAATGCGCGCAGGGCGGCCGAAGTCAGCAAGCTCATCGAGCGCCGCGCGAACTGTGCGTCCGGTATAGAGCACGTCGTCAATGATCACGACGTTCTGGCCTTCCAGGTCCCACGGAAGCTCGGTCTTTCCGACCACCGGCCTCGGTCCCACCGTCTCGAGATCGTCGCGATACAGCGTGATGTCGAGGGCGCCGCGTGGAATGGATTCTCCCGTTTCGGCCTTGATCATCGCCACGAGGCGGTCGGCGAGCTGTACGCCGCGGCGCTGGATTCCCACGAGCACCAGCCCCTGCGTTCCGTCGTTCAACTCGACGATCTCGTCGGCAACGCGCTTCAGGGTTCGCTCCACCGCGCGGGCGTCGAGCAGGACGGACGTCGTGTTCATTAAAAAAGAAATATAGGAGCGAGGAGCGAGGAAAAGGAGGAGCGAGGAGCAAGGAACGAGGAGCGAGGTAACCAAAAGGAAACGGAGGGACTGAGTATCGAGGGTCGAGGGCGGTGCCTTCGTTCCTCGCTTCTCCGCGCCTCCGTCCCTTTTGGTTCTCTCGCTCCTCAGTCCCTGCTACTCGATCCTCAGTTCCCCGCTCCTCGCTCCTATCTGTTCCCGGTCACGTTCCCGTCTTCATCCCACCTGAGTTCCGCGTAATGACTTTGTTGCGTCCCGTCCGTTTGGCGGAGAGGAGGTTGTTGTCTCCGAGCTTGACCAGCTCGAGCGTCGCTTCCCCGTCGTCCGGGTGCTGCGCAATGCCTGCGGAGAACGTCAGGCGAATGGCGGTGCCGTCGCTCAGTCCCATCGGCGTTGATTCGACGAGGCTCCGGATCTGCTCGAGCTTGCCTTCAGATTCGACCGCGTCTGTTTCCGGCATGGCGATTGCGAACTCCTCGCCGCCATACCGCGCGACGATGTCCGTGCGCCGGAACGATTTGGTCAGCACCTGCGCAAATCGCTTGAGGCATTCGTCACCCGCAGCGTGACCGTACCGGTCGTTCACGTCCTTGAAGTTGTCGATATCGAGAACCGCAATTGCCAGAGGTCGATCGTAGCGGCGCGCGCGCAGGAGCTCTTCGGCGACGCGCTCGTCGAAATACGCGCGGTTATAGAGTCCGGTCAGTGCATCCTGCGTGCTGAGGAGTCTCAGCCGACGCACGCGATCGACAATGACCACCGACAGTGCCGTCGCGAGCGCCAGGAACAGCAGCCGCCCGGCATGATCGCCCCAGTGAACCTGCAGGCCTCCGGTTGCCATCGATGTGCCGATCACAGCGAACGCGGCGTACTGCACCATCGCGGTGAGACCGGTGACTACGCAAATACGGATGTCGTAGCGCAGGCACGTTGCAGCCAGCGCAAGAAAGTACACGGGAAAGAGGAGCCGCGAATTGAGCGCGGTGTCTGCCCTGCCCGCGATCAGATACCCCACCGAGATCGCGCTGACGAGAGTGACGTCGAAGATGCTCGTGGCGAATGGGACCCAGGGCCGGGCTCCGCCGTGCCGGATGTACTTCCACACTGCGTACGCGAGCGCAACGAGAGAACCGGCCCCGACGAGTGCGATGAAGTCGATCTTGTCGCCGTCTGCGCGCAACGCGCCGATCAGCGGAATGATCAGGAGAATGCCCGCGAGAAGGAGGCGCGTTCGCGCAATAAGCAGTTCGCCCTCGAGCCCGGAGTCGGTCAAAGCCGGGTCGGGGGCGAGCCAGTTCTGGAATCGCCTCGCGTCTGCGCGTGTCATGTGGGGATGAATACCGCGCTTTGTCGCGTGTTCTGTGGTGTTTTATGTCACTGGGGGACGTCACCCAGCGTCCGCGGGCCTACTCGATCACAAATCTGCGTAGCCGAGTTGCCGTCTGCCGGGTAACGCGATCGGTGACCTGCAGCGAGATCTGGTACTCCCCCGGAGGCGTATCCTTGAGTGAAACCGACACCTGGTCAGCGAATGCAGGGGCGTTCGGAAGCGACCGGTTCAGGGTGATCGTCACCCTGTCTGAGCGGTGGTCTACCTGCGCAACGTTCGCGAGCGCACCGATCACCGTGGCGCCAATTCGCCCCCCGACCGTCCGGTTGCGGGTGAGCGTGATGACGACATCGAACTGCGCGCTGCCGTCCTTTGCGCCGAATTCGTAATTCTCCCACACCAGCGAGATCGACGAGTTGGCCTTGATCGCCTCCGCGATCGGGGTGACGCTGAGCTCGTTCCATCGTTCACCGGCGCGCCCGGTGCTGAGCGCCGTGCCGGCGAGCAGGAGGTCGCTGATCCCGAAGCCGCTCGACGCAAACGACGCGGGCGCGCTCCCCGCATCCACGATGAGTGTTGTGCGCGCCGCACGCTGCGCCTGATCCGACGTGGCCTCGGCGCGAATGACGTAGCCGCCACGCGCGAAACGGTGTGTCCAGCCGAGGGGGCGCGACGCTTTCAGCGCGACCGAATCCTTGTAGAAGATGTTGCCACCGAAGCCTGCCCACCACACTCTCGCATTTACCGGCGGCGCGCCGGTCACGGGTGGCTGGATGGCCTCGATGTTGGGTACTGCGGCGAGCACAACGTCAACCGAATCACGCCCGGCGCGGAATCGCGCGATCTGCGTCGGCATCGAGTCCACAGTGGGCACCACTATGTTGTCCCAGCGGACGGGATTGATGTTGACGATCTCGGTCACTATTCGCCGGTCGTCCGGGGCCGTTTCCGCTGTCGCAAACGACAGCGCGCCCTTGAAGACGAACATCAGCCCGGTGTCATAGATCCAAACCGTGGTGAGCTCATTGCCGTTGGGCGTGTCCACCGGATCGCGCATTGCCGGATGCATCACACCGATCGTCTTCGGTGGTCCGTAACGGATGAAAACGTTCCCGCGATCTGTGTCGGCGCCTTTGACGTTGCTCTCGTCCACGGTCCATCGCAGCTCGGCGTACGTCACGCGCGACAGATATTCGACGCGCGGCCCGTTCGCGGCGTCGGACCAGAGGGGCTTCGAGAGCATCCAGTACAGATGCTGCATCGCGTCGCGTTCCGCCTGTGTTCCCCTCGCCACGGCACTCGTGTCCGCGGTGGGTGGGCGAATGCGCTGGAATCGGTCGAGCCGCCCCCGCTCGGAGGGACTCATGCTTCGCAGCGCCGCGTCGAAAGCGATTTCGGCGGCGGCGCTTCGCGCAGTCCGGTGCAACGCGAGTCCCAGTGCCATCTGCGCCCCGGCGTCGTTCGGAAACTTCACGAGGTGCGCACGCGTGAATGACTCGAGCTCCGCCCACCGGTTCTTTTCAGCGAGCATCATTGCGACGGAACGCACAATCCGCGCGTTTGCGGGATCGGCGGCGTAGGCTTCACGAAACAGTTCATTCGCCTGTTGGTAGTCGCCGTCGGCGTTGACGTCACCGGCAACCGGTCGCGTACCGTTCAGCCAGTTATTGATGACCGCCTTCATCGACATCAAGCCCGTCGGGACAACCGTCGCGTCGGAGGTTCCCTTCAGCCCGGCATTCGCGCCCTCGGAATACGATCGGATCGTCGCGCCCATCGACGTTTCCACCCGGCGATTCGCATAATTGTCGTACCGCCGCCAGTGCGCCTGCCCCGCTTCGAGAAAGGCGAGCGCGCGCGATTGCACCGATCCAGTTTTGCGCGCCGCTTCGGCGGCATTGTCGAAGTAGCCGGTTGCTGCCGACCGGGCCGATGGATTGCCGGACTCGAGCAGGAAAAGGCCCGTCATGCGCGCGTAGTCCGCGCTGTCCGGCGCGAGCTCGGCGGCAAGACGCAGCGATTCATCCGCGACACGATTGAGTCTCGTTGCATCGAGGTCGCGGGGCGGATTCGCGGCGCGGGCGCGTGTTGCGAGGTCCCACGCGAGGAGCCCGCGCTGATACAGAGAGACAAAATCCTTGCCATCCGCGCGGACTTTCGCGTCGAGATCGCGCAGTGCGGTCTGCATGTCGCCCACTTCTGCGAGTGTAAGCGTGCGCGCACCTTCACGCCGCTGCGCCTCCGCCGTCGTTCCGGCCGCAGTCTGCAGAATAATTATTGCACCAACGAACATCCCTGCGTGACGGAGCATCGATCTACTCGCGAATGGTCAGCTTGCGCGCTTCCTCAATAGTACGGAGCCCTGGGAGTTGCTGCCATCTCAAAGAAAAAGACTCAACGAGCGAGCTCGTTGAGTCCGGGACGGACAAGGAGGGATTCGAACCCTCGAGACCCTTTCAGGTCCACACGCTTTCCAGGCGTGCGCCTTAAGCCACTCGGCCACCTGTCCAAGCTGACTGCAATTTTTCTACGTACGGACAGGGAGGGATTCGAACCCTCGGTACCGTTTCCGGTACGCCGGTTTTCGAGACCGGTACCTTCAGCCACTCGGTCACCTGTCCAGGGTGCATCCGACGAACCCTGAACTTAATCGCAGCGCGGGAGCCAGCCTACGGGTTATCGCCGCGCCGCGAAGAATTCCCGGAGAAGCGCCGCACTCGCGTCCCCCAGCACCCCGCCCTGCACCTCGGGGCGGTGATTGAGCTTCCTGTGCCGGAGGATATCGCCGACCGATCCTGCCATGCCCGCCTTGTCGTCGTACGCACCGAACACGACGCGCCCTACCCGCGAAAGCACCATCGCCCCCGCGCACATCGCACACGGCTCCATCGTCACATACAAAGTGCAATCGCCGAGGTAGTCCCCGATTTCCTTCGTTGCCGCGCGAATAGCCCGCAGCTCGGCGTGTTCGACGGCGCTCTTCCGCAGCACCATCGCGTTTGGCGCCGCGGCGACTTCAGCATCCTCCCGCACGATCACCGCACCAACCGGCACCTCCCCTTCGGCGCCGGCCTGAAGGGCAAGCTCGAGGGCACGCGCCATCCATTTCGCATCATGCTTCTCACGATTGACGAGCCCGGTCATTTGCCCTTGTCGAATGCGATGGCCCCGTCGCGCACCGTGACGAGAATCGTGTCCCCTTCGGTGAACTGTCCCTCGAGAACCGCCATCGCGAGAGGGTCCTGCACGAGTCGCTGCAGCGCGCGCTTGAGGGGGCGCGCGCCATAGGCGGGATCATACCCTTCGTGCGCCACGAACTTCTTTGCCTCGTCCGTGATCTGGAGCGTGAGCTTCCGGTCAGCGAGGAGCCGTTCGATGCGCACGAGCTGCAGATCGACGATGTGCGCGATCTCGGCTTCGCCGAGGGGCTTGAACACGACGATGTCGTCGACGCGATTCAGGAACTCGGGACGGAAAATGGTGCGCAGCTGCTGCGTGACCTGCGTTTCGACGACCGCCCAGTCCTGCCCCGCCGAATCGAGGATGAACTGGCTGCCGACATTCGACGTCATGATCACGACCGAATTTCTGAAATCCACCGTGCGTCCCTGTGAATCCGTGAGGCGCCCGTCATCGAGAATCTGGAGCAGCACGTTGAACACATCGGGATGCGCTTTCTCGATCTCGTCAAAAAGAATCACGGCATATGGGCGGCGGCGAACGGCTTCGGTGAGCTGGCCCCCTTCTTCGTAGCCGACGTACCCCGGCGGCGCGCCAATCAGTCGCGCGACGGCGTGCTTTTCCATGTACTCCGACATGTCGATACGCACCATCGACTTCTCGTCATCGAACAGGAACTCGGCGAGTGCTCTTGCCGTCTCGGTTTTGCCGACACCCGTCGGTCCGAGGAAGATGAACGAGCCGATCGGGCGATTCGGATCCTGCAACCCAGCGCGCGAACGGCGCACCGCATTGGCAACCGCTTTCGTTGCCTCCGACTGTCCGATGACCCGGCGCGAAAGCTCCTGCTCGAGCTTGGTAAGACGTTCGCGCTCGCTCTCGAGCATTCGCTGCACAGGAATTCCGGTCCACTTTGCCACGATTTCGGCGACGTGGTCCGCGGTGACTTCCTCCTGGAGAAAGCGTTTGCCACCGCCAGAGCGATCGGTGATCTTCGCTTCAACGTCCCTGAGCTGCTTTTCCAGCTCCGGAACCGTCCCGTAGGAAATCTCCGCGGCTTTCTGCAGATCACCCGCGCGCGTCGCCTTCTCAGCTTCGATCTTCGCCTGTTCGATCTTCTGCTTGAGCGTGCCGACTTCAGCGAGCGACTGTTTTTCCATCTGCCACTGCGCTTTCATCCCCGAGCTCTGCTCGCGCAATTCCGCCAGGTCTCGCTCGATGATCTCTCTTCGCTCGCGCGACGCAGGATCTTTTTCCTTCTGCAGTGCCTGGCGTTCGATCTCGAGCTGGACGGCGCGCCGCTCGACTTCGTCGATTTCCTGCGGGAGCGAATCGATTTCGATGCGAAGTCGCGATGCCGCTTCGTCAATCAGATCGATCGCCTTGTCCGGGAGAAAGCGGTCGCCGATGTAACGGTTCGACAGCATCGCGGCCGCCACGACAGCGCCATCCGTGATGCGAACGCCGTGGTGCGATTCGTAGCGTTCCTTCAGGCCGCGAAGAATCGCGATCGTGTTCTCGACCGTCGGCTCGCCGACGAAAACGGGCTGGAAACGACGCTCGAGGGCCGCGTCCTTCTCGATATGACTGCGATATTCATCGAGCGTCGTCGCGCCCACCACGCGCAACTCGCCGCGCGCGAGCATCGGCTTCAGCATGTTGCCCGCATCCATCGAGCCTTCCGCCTTCCCCGCACCGACGAGCGTGTGGAGCTCGTCGATGAACATGATGAACTGCCCTTCGGCCTGCGTGATTTCCTTGAGGACGGCCTTGAGACGTTCCTCGAATTCGCCGCGGAATTTTGCGCCGGCAATGAGTGCGCCGAGGTCGAGGGAGACGAGCCGCTTGTTCTTGAGACTCTCGGCGACGTCACCGTTCACGATGCGCTGCGCGAGTCCTTCCGCGATCGCCGTCTTGCCGACGCCGGGTTCGCCAATCAGCACCGGGTTGTTCTTCGTCCTGCGTGACAGCACCTGCACGACGCGGCGGATTTCCTCGTCACGGCCGATGACCGGATCGAGCTTGCCACGTCGCGCCGCATCGGTGAGGTCGCGGGTGTAGCGCTGAAGCGCCTGGTACTGGTCCTCGGGCGTCTGGTCGGTAACGCGGTGCGTGCCGCGAACCGCGGCGAGCGCTTCCTTGAGTGCGCCGAAGTTTGCGCCCTGAGCGGCGAGGAGAGGTTTTGTTTCGGTGCCCGAAACGTCCGCGAGTGCCAGCACGAGATGCTCGACGGACACGAAATCGTCCTTGAGCTCCTTTGTGAGATCCTCGGCGCGGTCCATGACCTTGTTGATCTCGCGCGAGAGCGACGGCTGCGCCGAGCTTCCGCTCTGTTTTGGATACCGGCCGATTTCGCGCTCCACCTGTTCCCTGAGAGCCGCGACACTCGCACCGACTTTCTGCAGAAGCGGCACGGCGATCCCTTCGTCCTGCTCGAGAAGTGCGAGAAGGAGGTGGGTGTCATGGACCTGCGGATTGCCGGCACGACGCGCGTGAGCGAGCGCTTCGTTGAAAGCTTCGGCGGTTTTAACGGTGAGGCGATCGGGATTCAGCATGGCGGGTGACGGGCAACGGGTAACGGGTAACGGGTAACGGGTAACGCGTAACGCGTAACGCGGCGGATGAGCGCGGGCAGCGCGAGCAACGGCGCTGAAGCAACGTTGCCCGTCGCCCGTTGCCCGTTACCCGCATGAGCAATCTTAGTACCCGCGAATTCATGCCCGTATGGCATGAAAAGCGAACGCCCCGGCCGAAGCCGGGGCGCTGCTGTGTCAAACCATCACTTCGTGATCATCATTCTTTTTCGTGCTACTTCTCGCCCATCGATCTCAAGCGAGTATAGATACCCGCCCGAAGCCGCCTTACGCTTGGTGCCCATCACGTATCCATCCCAATGGGCCTTAAAGCTACCGCAATAAAGCGTAAGCTTATTGACTTGCTGACCTCCTGCCACGCCCGGACCAACCATGATCTGGGGAATCGCATAAACCTGAGCCAGTGCGTTGAAGATCTTTATGGTTACGACATGCGGCTTGGAATCTGTGCATGCCGGAGGATCTCCAACGGTAAATCCGATATCTGTTTCCGGATTGAACGGGTTGGGATAGTTCTGAGACAATCCTCCCGTTGGCTTGCGAGGGGGCGTCTGTGGGGGCGCTCCCTGCGCTTTACTCTCTCGTGGCGCGAGGCCTGCCAGGACGAGCACAAAAGCGAGTGCTGTCCAACGTGACCTCATTTTTCTCTCCGTCTTACAAGGAAGTGGTGTGTGTCAGCTCCTAGGTGACGATGTGAAGAAGGGAGACCCGAGAATGAACCTATGGGGTACCCCTTCCCATTTCAAGGAAGGGTAAGGGGGCTGACACGGTCGCCAGTCCGGGGGGTGGGCTAGATCACAAACCAGCGTTCGTCCCCCTTTCGGCGGGACCACCCCTGACGGTCGAAATACTCGAGCCAGGGCATGAGGTATTGCCGGGACACCCCGAATACGACCTTCAGATCGGCTGGGCGATATCCCCGGTCGCGGGAAACGTGTTTCGCGACCTTCGCGCGCAGGGCAGCGGCGGCGGAGGCGGCGGCAAACCGGTCAATGGCCAGGGGGACCACCTTCCCTTCCCGCTCCAGACGCCGCAGGAGTGGAAGCACCGGCCTCGGGATCTCCCGCTGGAGCTCGGAAATGGGAGGCGCCGCCGCCCCTGCCGCTTCGAGGCGCGCGAGGATTGCCCGGCACAAATCGGCGTCCGGATCAGTCCTTTGCTCCCAGCGTGCCCCGGCCACCTCAGCACCGGTGATCACGATCGAGCCCGCTGCAACAAGCCGGGCTAGGACGTATTCGGTGACATTCGCGGGCGCCCTGGCGGCTGACCGCGCCCCTTCGAGCGCGGCGCCTTTGAGTGACGGATTCTGCCGGTGCTGATCTTCCAGCCACTCGATAACGCGGCTGGCCGCGGCGTCAACATGTGCACGCGCGACGATGACTCCGGCGATAGCATCGGCGCCGGTCATGCCGTCCATCAGCGCGCGCCACTCCTCGCGGCGACCGCCGAGTCGTACAGCAAGCGGATCAACCGGCGTGCCCAATGCCCCCGATTCCGCGAGAATGTGAGCGAAACGTTCGGCGGCATCCATACCTGTTCGAGGAAAGGGCCGCGTGCGTCGCCCGACTGGAAGAGCATCGGTCACCATACCACCACCGACGGTGCCGTCTGAACCGCGACGGAGCACGAAGCGATCGCCTCCACGGACCGCAATCGGCACATCCACCACGACTCGAGCGCTTTGCCATGCGCCCTCCTCGAGCGCACCACCTGCGCACACGATGCGCGCGCCAACTCCTGCGGTGCCAAGATGAAGACGCACGCGGGTCCGCGCCGACAATGGCTTCGCGCCGTCGATGAGCGCGACGTCCGCGCGAAATACACTGGTTGCCCGCCACGCCTCGTCAGTCACGAGCACATCGCCGCGCGTCACGTCGTCGGTTGAAATGCCCGCGAGCGCAATCGCTACCCGATTCGCCGGTGCGGCGGAGTCGACAGCGGCTCCATGCATTTGCAGTCCGCGGACCCGCGCTTTGAGCCCCTTTGGCATGAACACGACCGAATCACCAACACTGATACGACCAGACCACAGTGTGCCGGTCACGACAGTGCCGGCTCCTGCTTTCGCAAACACGCGGTCCACCGGAAGACGCGTGAGATCATCCGTCGCGCGGCCATCAATTCCGCGCGCGCTCATCGAGAGAACGTCAACGAGTTTGTCGACGCCAAGCCCCGACACAACGGAGACGCGGACAAACGGCGCGCCGGCGAGTGACGTGTGTTCGAGCGTGCGGCGCACGTCTGCCTCGACCATTTCTGCTTGCGCATCATCGGCCAGGTCACACTTGGTGACTGCAACGACCGCGCGTTTCACGCCAAGGAGATCGAGAATGGCGACGTGCTCGCGTGTCTGCGGCATAACGCCTTCGTCGGCCGCGACCACAATGAGGGCGATATCGATCCCGGCCGCACCGGCGACCATCGTTCTGACGAACGCTTCGTGGCCGGGCACGTCGACGATGCTCACAGGACCAACGCCCGGAATCGCGAGCGGCGCGAACCCGAGCTCGATCGTGATGCCGCGTCTCTTTTCTTCAGGCAACCTGTCCGTATCGATGCCCGTCAGCGCACGAACCAGCGCGGTCTTTCCGTGATCGATGTGCCCTGCCGTTCCGATGATCACTTCACGTCCCAGTCACCGCGTTCCCACACGGCGAAGGCGCGCAGCGGGCGCTCATCGGCGAGGTGTTCGTGGAGAAATTCGCGGAGCAGTCGAAGATGAGCTCTTACTGCCTGGGGTGCGGGCAACGGGTAACGGGCAACGCCTTCTGTCCATGAACGGAGCGCGGCACGCGCGTCCGGCGGAATCGTCCGAGAGCCCGGGTGCTGGGGGGCGCAGACTTCGCAAAGGGCACCGCCGGCGCGGTGAGAAAATTTTACCGTGGCTTCCGGGTCGAGCGCACTCCCGCACGACGCACACGAGTCGAGGGAGGGCGCGAAGCCGAGGTCGCTGACGAGCGACCACGCACCCGCGAGACCTGTTTCGGCGACACCATCATCGGCTCTTTCGATCTCGTCGAGCGCGCGGGCGTATGCATCGTAGAGCGTCGGCTGCGAATCGTCACGCGCGAATCGCAGCATGATTTCATTCAGCGCGTTCGCGGCCGCAAACCGGTCCCAGCGTCCCGCAAGTGCTGACCGCGCGCGCGTTACATCGAACGCCGCCAGTGTGTGCAGGTCCCCCGAGCCACGCACCACGATCTGCGCCGCGCCCTCAGCGAACAGATCGACGGCTGCGCCAAACCGGTTATTCGGGCGGCGCGCCCCGCGTGCAATGACCGATCGCACCCCCGCTTCGCGCGTCGCAAGGCGCAGAATTCTCGAGGTCTCGCGATACTCGAACGCGTGAAGAACGATGGCGTCGGTGACGATGATCGACACAACGGCGGGGCAGAGGGCAGCGGCCAGGGCGCCAGGGACTACAGCGAATTGTCCCTGGCTTCGAGGATTTCGGCCAGCTGATCGTTCAGCTCCCTGCGCTTCGCGTTGTACGCATCGCGTGCGGCTTCATCGGGATGCTTCTGTTTCGCGAAATGTTCGTCGAGGGCGGCAATCGCATGAGCGAGCTGCTCCGCCTGCGGGGGCGTAGACCGGGAAACCGATGGGAGCGGCGGACGTCGCGTGGTCGAGCGTGTCAGGCCAAGGAGAAGTGCGAAGCCCGCAATTGCGATCACGACCATGACGTACAGCGTGCGTCCGCTGATGCCTCCCGTTTTCGGAACGATGATGTCGAACTTCGTCCCCGGCCTGACGTCGTGCGCAAGGACCCGCCGAAACGAACGCTGCTCGACTGTCACAGGCTCCTGCCGCTGAAAGGGCCCGCCGCGCACGGTGCCGTTCGCATCCTCGATGAGCACTTCGAACACCATCGTCGAATCGGCGACGGTCATGCCGAGGGGAAAGGACTTCACTGGTATGTCGTACGAGATGTGGAGCTGATGAAGTCCCGGTGCGAGGGGCGCAAAGACCTGGACGATCCCATTGCCGAGTCGCACACCATCAACGGGAATGTTTCCGTCGTCCACGCGCGCACCGTTTGCGTCAGCGGGGAGGGATGCGGCCCACGCGGGACCGTTCCGCGATGCAACTCTCGTCGCGGCGTTCGGGTTTTCCAGCCAGTAGACTTCGGACACGCGCCGGACCTTTTGCCCGGCAGCGGAGAAAACCACCACGTGATGACTGCGCGTCATCACCCCGGGGCCGGCGCTGGACGTATCAAACACCATGATGGACGCAGCGTCATCGCGCACATCGGCAGTCGCGAATGGAGGCGTAAAGTACGCCACACCCGAGTACATCGAACTCGCGAAGTATACGGCCGAATCGGCGGTCGTCCGGTACTGAAACGCGTATCGCCCGCGCGCATCGGAGCGCATGGAGTCAATCGGTCCGGCACTTCCCCGCCCGACCCGATGCAGCACCACCCACGCCCCGGCGAGCGGAGCGGTCGTGTCTTCCATGGTGCGTTCAATGACGCCACTCACGCGCCGTGCCTGCTGCGCCGGTATTTGTGCTGCGAGGCCGATGGAAAACGCGGCGAGCAGGAGTGTGCTATGGACGAAACTTGCCAAAATCTTCCGGGCGTAAAGTGGAGAGATGACGCTGCAGTGCTTCCGCGGAAAGCTCGTCGCTCTGCTTGGGGGGCGGCGACGACGGAAGCTCGATGGCCCCTTCACTGTCTTCGTCACTGGGCGCGATCAGCAACTCTTCCGCGGCAAAAATCGGCGCTCCACATCGAAGCGCAATGGCAATGGAATCCGAGGGCCGTGCATCAACCGCGATGAGCTCGGTGCCTTTCGCCAGTTGCAGCTCCGCGAAGTACGTACGATCGGCGACACGGGTGATCGAAACGCGACGCAGCTCTGCGCCCAGGCCGAGAATGAGACTCTTCGCCAGATCGTGCGTGAGGGGGCGCGCGCGGGGAATGCTCTGCAGGTGTGCCGCGATGGCTTCTGCTTCGGGGCGGCCGATCCAGATGGGCAACAACCGGCCGCCTTCGCGCTCCTGCAGAATGACCACGAAGGAGTTGGTCGAGCTATCGAGACCCAGCCGTGCGACAGTTACCTCGACCATTCCGCCTCCGCGAGTGGCGTCTACTTCGCCGCGTCCTTCAGTGCCTCGCCACGATCAGTCTTTTCCCAGGTGAAAAGGGACACGGACTGCCCATGACGGATACCGGATTCTGCCGTACGGCCAAAGTGGCCGTATGCGGCGGTATCGCTGTAGATCGGACGACGAAGCTGCAATTGCTCGATGATCGCGCCGGGGGTGAGATCGAAAACCGCACCAACGGCGTTCTCGAGTTTCTCATCAGACACTTTTCCCGTGCCGAAAGTGTCAACGAACACCGACACCGGCTTTGCGACACCAATCGCATACGCGAGCTGGACTTCACACCGCCGCGCCAGTCCGGCCGCGACGATGTTCTTCGCAACCCAGCGCGCGGCATAGCATGCGGAGCGGTCGACCTTCGATGGATCCTTTCCGGAAAAGGCGCCGCCGCCGTGCCGGCCCATGCCGCCGTAGGTGTCCACGATGATCTTGCGCCCCGTCAGTCCCGCATCGCCCTGCGGTCCGCCCACAACGAAGCGGCCCGTTGGATTGATGTGGTACTTCGTGGTGCGTTTCTTCATCAGGTTGGAAGGAATCGTTGCCTCGATGATCTCCGCAATCACGGCATCCTTGAGATCATTCGGTGCGATTTCGCCGGCGTGCTGCGTCGAGATGACGACGGTGTCCACCGCCACCGGCTTGTCTCCTTCGTACAGTACTGTGACCTGCGATTTCCCGTCGGGGCGAAGCCACGGAAGCGCACCACTTTTCCGCTTGCTGGCCAGCGCCTTGGTCAGTGCGTGCGCGAGCGCGATGGGCAGCGGCATGAATTCCGGCGTTTCGTCCGTCGCATAGCCGAACATCATGCCCTGATCCCCGGCGCCGCCGGTGTCCACACCCTGAGCGATGTCGCGCGATTGTTCGTCGATCGACGTCATCACGGCGCACGTCATGTGATCGAATCCGTACGTGGCATCCGTGTACCCGATTCGCTCGATGGTTTCGCGAACGATCTTCGGCATGCTGACGTACGTCGACGTCGTGATCTCACCGAAGATCGTTGCGAGCCCGGTGGTGACCATCGTCTCACACGCAACGCGCGCGCCCGCATCCTTCGCGAGAATGGCATCGAGGATGGCGTCCGAAATCTGATCGGCGACCTTGTCCGGATGACCTTCAGTAACGGATTCAGAAGTAAACAGGTGACGACGGGACACTGGCAGTGGTCGGGGTTCAGGGTTTTGGCGGGCAGCGGGCAACGGGCCACGGGCTTTCAAAGGATAATCACCGACCGTGTTCAACGTGACCCGCTAGACTGCGCGTGAATCAGCGAGGTGTTTTTGCAGAACGGCCTCGGAATGCGCGGCGGTACGCGTCGCGAGAGCCTCCATTGCCGCGGTCGCTGCATCGGAGGCCCGGATTCCCCGGATGATTTTCTTGAGGAGGGGGAGCGCCCTGGGCGCGACACTCAGGTTCCTCAATCCAAGACCCACGAGCGCAAAGGCCATCAGGGGCTCTGACGCCATTTCGCCGCACACGCCGATTTCGATGTTGTTGGCCGTCGCCACATCGACCGTTTGCTTGATGAGGCTGAGCACGGCGGGATGAAGGGGCTGAAAACGCGACGCGAGGTTCGCGTTCCCGCGGTCCACGGCGAGGGTGTACTGGGTGAGGTCGTTCGTTCCGATCGAGAAAAAGTCCACCTCGCCGACAAAAATGTGTGCGGCCGTCGCAGCGGCGGGGGTTTCGATCATCACGCCGAGTGGGACATTGCGCTTGAAGGGAGTTCCCCGCGCCTCGAGCTCCCCCGCTGCCTCGTCCAGCAGCGCACGAGCCGACCTCACTTCGTCCACACCGGTCACGAGTGGCAGCATGATTCGGAGATCGCCGTGCAGTCCAGCGCGCAGGAGCGCGCGAAGCTGGACCTTGAAAAGCTCGGGCTCGTCGAGGCACATCCGGATCGCGCGCCACCCGAGAAATGGATTCGGCTCGCTGGGATATCCGCCCACCGGAAGTTTGTCACCCCCGATGTCATAGGTGCGAATCACGACAGCACGGCCGCCAAAGGCGTCGACCACGCGGGAGTATTCGAGGTACTGCTCCTCCTCGTCGGGCATGGCGGCGCGCCCCACGACGAGAAACTCCGTTCGCATGAGTCCGACGCCTTCGGCGCCGAAGCGGACCGCCGTCGCCGCTTCTTCAGGCAAATCCACGTTCGCGCGAAAGACGACGCGGTGCCCGTCGAGTGTGACGGCGTCCGCAGTGGCCTGCAGGGCGAGCGCATCGGATTCGACGCGTTCGGATTCCGCACGCGCCACCGCCTCCGCAACGTGCGCGTCCGTCGGATCGACGATGAGTGTCCCTGCACTGCCGTCGAGAATGACCCGCTCCCCCGCTTTCACCCCAGCGACCGCACCACGCAGACCCACGACCGCGGGGAGGCCAAGGGACCGCGCCAGAATGGCGACGTGGGAGGTGCGCGTGCCTTCTTCCGTCGCAATGCCGGCGATGGCTTCGCGATCGAGCTGTACCGTCAGTGACGGCGTGAGATCGTGCGTGACCACGATGGCGTTCGATCCCTTGACGACATCGACGGGATCGTAATCCGGCAGGCCGAGAAGAATGGACAGCAACCGGATCTGCACATCAGCGAGGTCGCCAACCCGTTCGCGAAGCATGGCATGCTGGTGTCGCGCGAAATGCTGCCGCCACTCGAGCAACACGAGATCGGCCGCTTTTTCCGCGCCGAAATTCTGCCGAATGAGCTCGTCCATCCGGCCGCGCAGGTCGACGTCTTCGAGAATCGAAATCTGTACGTCGAAAATCGCGGCTTCTTCCGGTCCTGCTTTCTTTTCGGCGCGCGCCTTGACGCCGTTCAGCCGCTCGATTGCCGTTTCGATCGCAGTGCCAAGACGCGCGAGCTCGGCGGGAATCTCGTCATCATCGACGATGCGTGATGGCACCTCGGGGACTTCCCATCGCAACAGGTGCGCCGGCCCGATGGCAACACCGGGCGACGCAGACACTCCGGAGATAGTGCGGCCCACTAGGACTCGCCGAACTTGCTGGCAATGAGGTCGGCCAGCGCACTGAGCGCTGCCTCCGCATCCTCGCCGTTGGCCCGCGCGACGACGTCCGAACCGCATTCGGCCGCCAGCATCATCACACCCATGATGCTTTTTGCGTTGACGTCCATGCCGTCCCGCGACAGCGTGATGTCACTGCGGAACTTCGCGGTGAGCTTCACGATCTCCGCCGCGGGGCGCGCGTGAATGCCCGCTTCGTTGACGATTCGGATCGTACGTTCAGGCATTACGAGAGCACCGAGTAGATGGCGAACACACCGACAGCAATGAGTGCGGCGCGCCACCCACCGGCGCGCTTTGCAATGAATACCGTCGCAAGACCCCACAGCAATCCAACGCCGAGAACGGCGGCAATCGCCGTGGGCCGCGCACCGACGACGCGTCCGATGGCGAGGGGAATCGCGATCCCCGCGACCACGGACGTCGCCCGTGCAATAACAATCGGCCCCTGACGAAATACCGGATGCGCGAGGAACTTCGCGATCCTGAGCCCTTCGCGCCATCCAGCATCGAGCGCCCACGCGCGGAGCGCAATATGCCCGGCGTTGAACACCGTGAGAAACAGGACCACGACCGCGACCGGCCCGTACCCCGCGCCATACGCAAGCAACGCGAGCACCGAACAAAAGGGGAGCCACGCGGCCCACACGATCTGGTCTCCCACACTGCCCAGGGGTCCGCAGGAAGCGCTACGAAACCGGTCGATGAATGCCGCCGAGTTCCCTTCGAGCTCGGCGCGCGCGAGACCCCCGACTGCGAGACCAGCGAGATATGGATGCGAATTGAAATACCCGGACTGTCGCGCCATTGCTTCGCGATACCGCGCGCCGTCCTTTCCGCCGGGGAGAAGACGCAGCGCGGGCTCCATTGCGAACGCGATTCCATTGCCCGCCATCGTCTCATAATTCCACGAGCCCTGCACCGCGAGGAGCCGGAACAGCATCGCCATCCGCGTCTTCATCGGAAGTCTCAGCTCTTCGTTCATAGCAACACCAACGCGAGCCCAACGGCGAGGCCGGCCACGACGCCGGCCCGCGCGCCCGGTGCGCCGCGTACGAGCATCCACGTGGAGGCGGCACCAAATCCCGCGAGGAGACATGCAACGGCGAAGCGCTCGGTGCTCTCCGCTCCTCCCCATGTAGCAGCGAGCGCGCGATGCGCCGGCGCGAGGAGCGCGAGACACACGCCGGCCACCAGCGCGCCCCGGATGAAATCTCCCGTCATGCCGAGAAGCTGCACGCGCATGACCTCACCGGAGCGCCCCGCATCGATCGGTCCGCGCGCCTGACGCACCCATCGGCCATTGAGCTTGCGGAGCACAACCATCGATTCGCCGCTGACCCACGCCACCATGAGCGCCCCGAGTATGGCGAGAGCCAGGGACCCCACAGGGGCGGACGCGCCGGTGGCGTGGAGCGCGCCCCCAACGACCGCGGCGCTCCCCCATTCGGGGTAGCGCGACGCACCGAATGGGAGCGTTCCGAGCGCGATCACTTCGAGAATCGCGCCGACCATGAGGCCCCGCTCTGCGTCCCCCGCAAATGCGCCGGCAATGGTCGACGCGACGATTGGACGCGAAATCATCGCCTGCGGAAAACTGACGACGTCCAGACCGAGGACCGCGCCAAGCATGGCGAAGGGGAGGATGTCGAATGCCGTCACATGGCTCCGTGCGTCGCCAGCACAACGGCGAGGGGAATGCGCGCGGCGTTCGGCACGTCCTGCGCCGTGACTTCGATGCCGCCGCTCTGAAGCTCACGGAGGGACTGCACGTCTTCGGGCGAGAGAAACACGTAGCGAAGGTGCTCGATGCGCCCGGCCCGATGATGCAGGCCGCCGATGTTCACGTGCTCGACCCGCCCACTGCGTTCGGCGAGCTCACGCATCGTGCGGACGTCGCCCGTGAGCACGATCCCGCGGCGCGTATCAGCGAGATAATCCGGGAGGTGTTCCACACCGGTTTCAATGGAGTCGAAATACACCTCGACACCGGGTGGAACGCCCATGCGATACAGCTCCTGCTCCCAGTCGCTTGCCGCCACTTCGTCATCGACGAGCGAAATGAACTCGATGTCGAGCGGTTGTCCCCACCCGACGACGACCTGGCCGTGAATGAGACGATCGTCAATGCGAAACAATTCAACCGACATTCGTCGCGGGAATGATGCGTACATGTTCGCGGCCGCGCCCGACGGCCGCTTCAATGTCTTCACCGCCATGCGCTTCCCGGAGCACGAACTCCAGGAGCATCGGCAGATTCACACCCACGACCACCGTGAGTGCGGGGCGCTCCTTCTGCAATCGCCGCGCGGCGAGCGTACAGCTTCCCGCCGGGAGATCCGTAAATACAACCGTTGCCCCTGACTGATCGAGCGCCGCACCGAGCCGGGCGACGACATCGGACGGGCTCAACCCCTTGTTTGAGAGTGCAAGCAATTCCTCTCCGCGTCCGGTGATCGCCTGCACCGCGGAGACCAGCCCCGCCGCCAGCTCACCGTGCGCGGCGACGATGCCAACAATGCTACTCATCGTCCTCCTGCAGGTACGCGCGAACATTCCCGCTGCTGCGCATGCGTCCCATGAGGCGCTCGTTGAATTTCTGCGCGGGGTTCACGCCCGTGTACTTCAGCAAATGGTTCATCGCGATCACTTCCGAGATGACCGTGATGTTCTTGCCGGGATTGAGAAACACGCTGATGGACGGAAGCGCCACGTCGAGAATCGTCGTGGTCTGCTCGTCGAGTCCGGTACGATCCACAACGGCGGCCTCGTCCCATCGCTCGAGCCTGACGATGACTTCGATTCGCTTCTGCTGTCTCACCGCGTGAATGCCGAAGATCGATGGCACGTCGATGAGACCGACACCACGAATTTCCATGAAGTGATGCTGATGCTCGTGCCCCCGGCCGATCAGCAGTTCCGTTCCCCGGCGGCGCACGATGACGAGGTCGTCCGCGACGAGGCGGTGACCGCGCTCCACGAGGTCCAGCACGCACTCTGATTTGCCGATGCCGCTCCCGCCCGTGAACAGGAGACCGACGCCAAACACGTCGGCCAGCGACCCGTGCACCGTCGTCATTGGCGCAAACTCGTTCTCGAGAAACGGATTGAGCCGCTTGTAGAATTCCGCGGTCTTGAGCATCGACCGGAACAGCGCCGTGCCCGTTCGCATCGCTGCGTCCACGAGTCCGTCCGGCGGATCCTGTCCCTTCGTGAGGAACGCGCACGGGAGCATGTGCGAGAACACGTGATCGAGCACGCGATGCCGTTCTTCCGCCGACATCGAGTTGAGGAACATGCACTCGGTCTCGCCGATGACCTGCACACGCTGATGGAGGAAGCGCCCCGTCCAGCCTGTCAGGGCAAGACCGGGACTCTGTGCCTCACCCGTCGTGATGACGCGCGACATGCCTTCGGCCGAGCCGATCTGCTCGAGCTCGAGGCCATCGCGCAGCCGATCGAACAACTGTCCCGCTGTCAGTGCCATTTTCCCTCTGCGACTTCGCGCACGTGTTCTTCCGTCATGCGGGCGGCGCGTTCCCACGTGAATGTCTCGGAGAAACGTCGCGCCGCGGCACCCATACTCGCTACCAGTGAAGGCGAAGCCGCGATGCGTCCCATCCGTTCCGCGAACGCCTCGATGTCGCCGTGAGGAACCAGAAACCCCGTTTCTCCATCCCGCACCGACTCACGGATGCCGGGGGAGTTCGACGCAATTACAGGCGTACCACACGCTGCGGCCTCGAGGTTCGTGAGACCCCATCCTTCCTTTGGCGACGCAAACGCCAGTGACCAGGCGCGGCGGAGGACGTTGCGTTTCTCCTCTTCGGACACGAAGCCAAGAAATCGAACGCGCTCACCGAGGTCAAGCGACGCGGAAAGGCGTTCCAGCTCTGCACGATGATCGCCCGTCCCGACGATCTCGAGACGCGCCGAGCGATCCTGCAGGCGGGCGAATGCCCTGATCACGATCTCGATGCCCTTGTACTTCTTGAGCCGTCCCAGATAAGCAAACGTCGGCGCGGGCGCGCGCATCGCGGGATCGGGGAGATACACGTCGAATGCGACTCCCGGGTAGATCACGCGAATCAGGTGGCGCGGGATGCCTCGCGCGACGAGATCGTCCGCCGTCGAATCCGAGATCGCGTGAAACGGGGTGCGCCTGTACGCGGCGGTCATCGGACGCTCGGACAACCACACGGCGGTACCGAGCGCGATTCCGGCCTCCTGAAAAACCGTTTCGCCGAAGAGATGGGGGACGAGAGCAATCACGTTCCCTGCGCCCCACTGCGGCGTGTAGAGGGGGACCTTGTTGATGTCTTCGACGAGGGCATCGAACGCGCGCGGCCGGAGGTGCGTGGCCCAATATCGCCGCGCAAAAAACGGGAAGGTGTATCGTGTCCCGACCCGATGCACTTCGATGCCGTCGATGGTCGTGCGAGGCGCACAGCCCGGCCAGCCGCCACAAAGGAGCGTCACCGCGTGGCCATACGACGCGAGCCGTCCGAAGATTTCGTGAAGGTGAATCTCAGCGCCCCCCGCCTGCGGATTCTCCCGGTCCTGCCAATTCACGAGCAGAATGCGCACTACAGCCGACCGATGTCGCGGGCGAGGGCATCGAGGACGCCATTCACGAACCGCGCGCTTTCCATTCCGCCGAATCGCTCGGCGAGACGTACAGCCTCCTGCAGCACGACGCGCGGCGGAGTCTCGCCGCGGAGCAATTCAGCCGCACCGAGACGCAGGAGGGACCGCTCGATCGCACCAAGGCGATCGAGACGCCAGTGCGATGTAAGGCGCGTGAGAAGCTTGTCGAGCTCGGGGCCGCGCTCCGTTACGCCCCTCACCAGGGACTCGGCAAGGGCACGTTCACCGGGCTCGACCGCGAGATCGTCGAACACGTTTCCGGTGGTCTTCGCGACGCCGAGGCGGTCGTCACCACGCACATCGCACGCGTACAGCGCCTGGAGTGCGCGCGCCCGGGCGCGACGTTCCCGCCGCCTAGTGACCGTCACTTTCCGCGTGCCTGATCATGTCGAGGCGCTGGAAGAGGTCCGCCATTTCGAGCGCGGCCAGCGCCACGTCGGCCCCCTTGTTGCCGTGCGCTCCGCCGGCGCGTGCTTCGGCCTGCGCTTCGTCCTCTGTCGTGAGCACCCCGAACGTGACGGGAACACCGAATTCGAGCGCGAGCTGCTGCAATCCGCGCGCTGCTTCTCCCGCGACATAATCGAAGTGCGGCGTTTCACCCCGGATGACGGCGCCGAGCGCGATGATCGCGTCGTACCGCTCGGTCTCGAGGAGATATCGCGCGGTCACGGGAAGCTCCCACGCACCCGGGACCCACATCAGATCGATGTCGTCGATCTGAACGCCGCGATCGACGAGTGTCGTGAGCGCCCCATCGACGAGCTTGCGCACGACATCTTCGTTGAAACGACTGGCGACGACGGCGATGCGGCGTCCGTCGCCGACCGGTTCTGCGATGAACTCTGGCATCAGATCGCTTTCAGGTGCCCGAGTTTATTTCGCTTCGTTTCGAGATACGTCGAGTTCTCTTCGGTCGAAGGTGCGTGCGTCGGCACCCGTTCGCCGATCTTGAGACCGTACCCTTCGAGGCCGACGAGCTTCTTTGGATTGTTCGTGATCGGACGAATGGACTTGAGGCCAAGGTCGAGGAGAATCTGCGCGCCAATACCGTAATTGCGGAGGTCCGGCGCAAAACCAAGTTTTTCATTGGCCTGCACCGTGTCGTGCCCCTGATCCTGAAGCTGGTACGCCTTGAGTTTGTTCACGAGCCCGATGCCCCGCCCTTCCTGGTCGAGATAGACGATCACGCCGCGCCCTTCGCGCGCCACCATCTCCATCGCCGACTCGAGCTGCCAGCGGCAGTCACAGCGAAGGGAGTGAAAGGTGTCGCCGGTGAGGCACTTCGAGTGCATCCGGACGAGGACCTGTTCTCCGTCGGAAATGTCGCCGTATACAAGTGCGACGTGCTCATGCGAATCGACGTCGTTGCGGAATCCGAGGATACGGAACTCTCCGTACGCTGTGGGGAGTCGCGCTTCGGCCTCGCGGTGTACCAGCCGCTCGTTACGCAGGCGATGCTCGACCAGCTGCGCAACCGTGATGAATGTCAGGCCATGCTTGAGCGCAAACGTTTCGAGGTCCGGCCGCTTCGCTGTCGTTCCATCGTCGTTGAGGATCTCGCAGATCACGCCGGCAGGATTGAGTCCGGCCAGCCGGCACAAATCGACAGCGGCTTCCGTGTGGCCTACGCGCTGCAGCACGCCACCACTTCGGGCACGCAACGGATGCACGTGTCCCGGGCGGCGCAGATCACCCGGTACGGTCTCGGGATCGATCGCGACCTGAATCGTTTTCGCCTGGTCGGCTGCTGAGATCCCCGTCGTCACGCCAAATCGGGGGGCAGCGTCGATGGTGACCGTGTACGACGTGCGGAACGCGTCGTTGTTGTCCGGCCCCATCATCGGGAGGTCGAGCTGCGCGATGCGCTCCGCGTTGAGCGCCAGGCAGATCATGCCTTTCGCCTGCATGAGGAAATTGATCTTTGCCGCTGTAACGTGCTGCGCGGCGATGATCAGATCGCCCTCATTCTCCCGATCCTCGTCGTCCGCGACGACGATGAACTTCCCGTCGCGAAGATCCTGCAGTGCCTGCTCGATTGTTCCAAATGCCATGGTCTCACGCCGCGCGTGCGGCGTCCTCCGTGATTATCGAAGTGCGTCCGACACGCTGCCGTATGGAGCAGCGAGCTGACGCACGTATTTGCCGATGATGTCCAGCTCAATATTCACCCGGTCCCCGGTCGCCCGTTGGCCAAGTGTGGTGTGATTTCTCGTGTGCTCGATGATGGAGACGCGCGCAGTCTGCGGCGCTGGAAGGGAGTGAACGGTCAGACTCACGCCGTCGATCGTGATGCTTCCCTGCGGCACACACAGTGCTCCCGCACCTTCCCACAGGTTGACGTCGATCAGCAGGGCAGCGCCCTGTTGCTGAACGGCGCTGACATCCGCGACGCCGTCCACGTGGCCCTGCACCATGTGACCGCCAAGACGATCGCCCATGCGGAGCGCGCGCTCGAGATTCACCCGCGAGCCTGCGCGCAGCGAACCGATGGTCGTCCGGTCAAGGGTGGTCTCGACCGCGGCAACGCTGAATGCACCATCGACAATGCGCATCACCGTGAGACAAACACCGTCGATCGCGATACTCTCGCCATCGACAATGTCCGTCCACGGCACGGTCACGGTGATGACGCGCCCCGCGGCGGTGCTGGCGACGTCCGTGACGTCGCCAATGTGCGAGATGAGTCCCGTGAACACGGAGGGGTCGATGGAATCAGCGTGGAGGAGCGTACACAGTCATCACGTCGTCCTCGAGGCGCGTCTGCTCGACCACTCGCCAGCGGGCAACGGGAACACCCATACTGCCAGGGGGAAACGCGAAAGCCTTCACGGCCCCGGGTCCCAGCAATATCGGTGTCTGAAAGATAACGAGGCGGTCGACGAATCCCCCGGCGAGGAGGGCCCCGGCCATTGCTGCACCCCCCTCACAGAAGACGGAATCGGTGCCGCGGGCCTTGAGCGCCTGAAGTGAGTCCTCGAGCGAGGCCGCTTCCAGGACCTCCACCCCGGCCTGCTTTAGCCCCTCTCCCGCGCCCGGCGCGGTAACGACGAGGGTCGGATACTTGTTTGCCGTCCGGACCAGCTTTCCTGTCAGCGGGAGACGGGCGCGCCTGTCGAATACGATCCGTGTTGGTTCAACCCGAGGGCGGCGAACTCCGCGCACGGTAAGCAGAGGATCGTCCGCGATAGCTGTCCCACTCCCGATGGCGATGGCACCGTGTCCGGCGCGCATCCGGTGCACTGTGCGTTCGGCCGCCTTCCCGCTCAGGCGCGAAACACCGGTGACCGGATTCGCGATCCCCCCATCGAGCGACACCGCGAGCTTGAGGGTGACGAACGGACGATCGCGCATGAACCGCGAGTGAAACGCCGCGTTGAGCTCGGCGGATTCATCTGAATACAAGCCAGACTCGACCGTGATTCCCGCGCGGCGAAGGGTCTCATCACCGCCGGCTGCGACCGGATTCGGATCGCGCGCCGCGTACACCACGCGTGACACACCGGCCGCGGCAACCGCGGGGGCGCATGCGGGAGTCTGGCCGACATGGTTGCACGGTTCGAGGGTCACATAGAGCGTAGCCCCGCGCGCATTTCCCTTCGCAACATCGAGCGCTGCCGCTTCTGCGTGAGCCGCACCGTAGCCGGCGTGCCAGCCTTCACCAACGACTTCGCCGTTCCGGACAATGACCGCGCCGACCATAGGATTCGGCGATGTACGTCCCCACCCGCGCCGCGCCAGCGTGAGTGCCCGGCGCATCCACCGTCGGTCCGCCGCGGTGAAATCGGCCACTAGAATCCGATGCGCAAGCCCGCGGAGAAATACTTGCGCGACGCGCCAGCTTCAGGGCTGAACGAGTTGAAGGTCGGCAGGGTCTTCTTCATGACACCGCCGTATTCGCCGGCAACCTTCACGGGCCCAAGGTTGATCGTGAGATCAACGAACCAGTTGGACCGCGACATTGATCGATCGAGCTCGATCTGCTCCGAGAATCCCGACGCCGTGGCGCCGAGCGTCCCTTCGGATTCGTAACGATCCCCACCAAAACCGGCGGCGAGTGCGAACGCGATAAATGTCTTGCTCGCCATGAGGCGCCACGTGGACACAGTCACATCGAGATTCGTCACGCTGAACGTCGCGGGCGTATTTGCGTTCGTGTTGAAACTCAGCTCAGGGAGCCCGCGCTGCAGAAAAGCGAACGTGATGCCGGGGACGATGACGGACTCCTCGAGGAGTCCCACCTGTACGCCGAAGCCGAATCGCGTACCCTCTATCTGGATGTCCACATCGTTGATCACGTCGGGGACGATCGTGAGCGACGCGAGGGCATCGATGGCGCCGACATGCGTGACGCCGAGCGCCAATCCTCCATAGAGACCCACGGCCGCGTCGAATACCGGCACGGGGGTCCACTGGTCGGTGAGCGGAATCTCGCTGCTCTGCCTGCCGAGTATGCCGACGCTGATGTCGTTGAAATCAGGGATCGACGTTTTGATGAGCGACGAACGCACGCCGACGCTGAAGTGCCCAAGTCCTCCGAGCATCCGATTCGACCCCAGCACCGGATTTCCGGCCGCGAGTCCGGCACCCAGCTGCGGAAAGAGATACGTGTAGATGTCTTCCGCCTTCTGACATGCGTCCTGCGTCTGCAGCCTGCAATCGGCGACTGTCTGCGCCTGCAGCGCCATCGGCGCCGCCAGCAGCACGCCAATCGCGCCACGCATCAAGCCGTTCATCACATACCCCCAGCGGATCCGAGTCGGACTTTCCCTTCGCCCGACGTAACGTCACCCAGAATCCACGCTGAAGTTCCCGCGGTGCGAAGGGCCGATACGATCTGATCCGCATCGTCGCGCGCCGCGATGACGACCATGCCGACGCCCATGTTGAAGGACCGGAATGCGTCATCGAGCGGCACGTTGCCCGCCTGTACGAGCACGTCGAACAATGCAGGTATTGTCCACGACGCCATGTCGACGCGCGCATCAAGAGTCGCAGGCAGCGCGCGGTTGAGATTCCCCGGCAAACCGCCGCCGGTGATGTGCGCCATCGCATGAATGCGGCCAAGATGCGGACGCAGCGCGTTCAGGTACGACGTGTGCACTGCGAGGAGCGCGTCGCCGGTGGTCTGATTCGTATTGGGAAATGGATCTGACGCGCGGAGTCGCAAACGCTCGTCCACGATCTTTCGCGCCAGTGAATATCCGTTCGTGTGAAGTCCGCTGCTTGGCAAACCAATCAGGACGTCGCCTTCGCGCACGCGCTCCGGACCGAGAACCCCGTCTTCCTCCACCACGCCGACAATGAATCCGGCGAGGTCGTAATCAGGGGGTGTGTATAGACCCGGCATCTCTGCCGTCTCGCCACCGAGGAGCGCGCACCCATTTTCGCGGCATCCGGCGGCCACCCCTGCGACGACCTGCTCGACGACTTCGGGGACGAGCTTGCCGAAGGCGACGTAATCCAGGAAGAAAATCGGCGTCGCGCCCTGCACGAGAATGTCGTTGACGCAGTGATTGACGAGGCAGTGCCCGACGGTGTCGTGGCGGTCTGCCTCGATCGCGACCTTGATCTTCGTGCCGACACCATCAGCACTCGCCACGAGGAGCGGGGCGCGCATGCCGGGGGGCACACGGAACATGCCGCCGAACCCACCGAAGGCGCCGCGCATGCCTTTCGTGTACGTGGACTCGACGTGCTTCCGAATACGGTCCTTCGCCGAATCCGCGGCGTCGATGTCGACGCCTGCGCTGCGATAGTCTATGCTGCTCATGCGCTGACGTGGCCGTCCACGTCCACGAGCTCGCGGAACGCGCGGATGCGATTTGCGATGTCGTTCTCGCTGATATCCGCGAGGCCATCGATGGAAAACTTCTCGACCGCGAACGACCCCATTGCGGACCCCGTGACCACGGCGCGGCGGAAATTCCGTTCAGACATGTCGTTGGTCTTCGCGATCCATCCCATGAAGCCTCCGGCGAACGAATCTCCCGCCCCCGTCGGATCAAAGACCTGCTCGAGGGGATACGCAGGCGCGAAGAAAATCGATTCGCGCGTAAACATCAGCGCACCATGCTCACCCTTCTTGATGATCACGTAGCGCGGCCCCTTGTCGAGGATCCACTTGGCTGCCTTCACGAGGTTCGGTGATCCGGTGAGCTGGCGCGCTTCGCCATCATTGAGAGTGATGAGATCGACGCGTCCGAGGAGCGTCACCAGATCTTCACGGCGAATGTCGATCCAGAGATTCATCGTGTCGCACGCGACGAGGTCCGGCTTCTTCACCTGATCGAGCACGGCGAGCTGAAGCCTGGGATCGATGTTCGCGAGAAACACGTAACGCGAATCCCTGAAATGCTCCGGGATCTTGGGGCTGAAGCCTGCAAACACGCCAAGGCGCGTCTCGAGGGTTTCGGCTGAGTTGAGGTCGTGGCGATACCGCCCACGCCACCGGAAGGATTCTCCCTCTGCGGTTTCGAGGCCGGCGAGATCAACGCCGCGCGCAGCGAGGGGCTTCAGCCGGTCGGTCGGATAGTCGTACCCGACCACTCCGACGAGACGCACCGGGGTGTGATGCGACGCGGACGCCGAGAAAAATGTCGCTGAGCCGCCAACGACTTCGTCGGCCTTGCCGAAGGGCGTTTCGATGGAGTCCAGGGCTACGGAACCGACGACGAGTAGCGACAAAGGGTGGAGGGTAGAGGGTAGAGGGTGCGAGTCCGGGTCTTACATCCGTTCAGGAGCGGTAATACCGAGAATCGTCAGGCCGTTGGCAAGCACGACCTGCGCCGCACGTGCCAACACGAGTCTCGCCTGACGGATTGGCTCCGGCTGATCCAGTACGTGGTGCGTGTGGTACCACTTGTGCACGAGGTTCGCCGTATCGAGGAGATACTGCGTCACGCGATGCGGCTCCATCGATTGCGCCGCGGCAGTCACCATCGACGGGAAGTCGGAGAGCGCCTTGATCAGTTCCCTTTCCTCCTTCTCGTGCAGCACCGATGGATCGAACGACGACACATCGAGCGTCGCGATATCGATTTCGCCCACACGAAAGATTCCGTACAACCGCGCGTGCGCCATCTGCACGTAGTACACGGGGTTCTCGTCGGACTGCGTGCGCGCGAGATCGACGTCGAACTCCAGATGCGAATCACCCTTGCGCATCAGGTAGAACCACCGGACCGCATCGCGGCCGACTTCATCGACGAGTTCACGCACGGTGACGTAGCTCCCGGCGCGCTTCGAAATCTTGACCTCTTCACCGCCCTTCATCACCGTCACCATCTGATGCAGGACGTATTCCGGATATCCTGCCGGAATGCCCATCTCGAGCGCCTGAAGGCCGATCCGCACACGCGTCACCGTGCTGTGGTGATCGGCGCCCTGCACGTTGATGGCGCGGCCGAAGCCGCGCTGCCACTTGGTGACGTGATACGCGACATCGGGAACGAAGTACGTCGGCTCGCCCCCTTTCTCGGCGCTGCGGCGCATGACGCGATCCTTGTCGTCGCCGAAGTCAGTCGTGCGAAGCCAGAGCGCACCGTCCTTCTCGTACGCATGGCCGGCCGTGCGTAATTGTTCGAGGGTCTCGGTGACCTTCCCGTCGGCATAGAGGGAAGATTCGAGAAAATAGACATCGAACCTGACGCCGAACGCCTTGAGGTCGAGATCCTGCTCGGCGCGGAGCGCTTTCACAGCAAACTTTCGCACCGCGTCGAGATTCTCCCCCGCCACGTCGTCGGGATGCGCCGCTGCATACTGATCGGCGATCTCACGGATGTATTCGCCGTGATAGCCCCCCTCGGGGATCACGAGCGGCGCGCCACCCTTCGCGCGCAGATGGGCTTGCACGCTGATTGCGAGATTGTTGATCTGCGCGCCGCCGTCGTTGTAGTAGAACTCGCGCGTGACACTCCAGTCGGTCCACTCGAGGAGCCGCGCAATGGCATCACCGAGTGCGGCCTGGCGCCCATGACCAACGTGCAGCGGCCCCGTCGGATTCGCCGAGACGAATTCGACGTTCGCGCGTTTTCCTCCGCCGATGGCGGCCCGCCCGAACTTTTCGCCGGCGCCGATGATCGCCGGGAGAATCGCGGCGAGGGCCCCGGCGCCCATGCGAAAATTGATGAAGCCCGGTCCCGCGACTTCCGTCGCTGCGACACCCGCGGCAGCGACATCGAGCTCGGCAACGAGCGCCGTCGCAATGTCGCGTGGTTTTTTGCCGAGGGGCTTCGCGAGAATGAGCGCGTAATTCGAAGCCCAGTCGCCATGCGCAGGATCGCGCGGGCGCTCGAGCGCAGGAACGATTTCAGCGGGCGCCCCAAGGCGCGCGCCGGCTGCAGCGAGCTGTGCGCGCAGCGCTTCGGGTTGCTCTCCGGTCTGAGTGACGGCGGGAGCCGTCACTCAGCGGTTCCTTTCGACGACGATGAGTCTGACTTTGGCTTAGGCTCGGATTTCTTTTCGGCCGGAGCAGGCTTTTCGGCTTTCGCCTCTGTCTTTGTCGCTTCGGCCTTTGTCGCTTTGTCGCCGTCGGTCTTCGTCGAGCCCGACTTGTCACTGTCTTTTTTCTCGGCTTTTTCTCGCAGATCCCGCTTTCCGTCCTTGCCGTAGTCGGTGATGTAGAAGCCCGAGCCCTTGAAAATCAGATCTGCACCACCCGAAATAATTCGCACGGCAACGCCATCGCCATTGGGGGATGGAATGGTTTCGGGGACCTCACTCATTTTGAAAATGCGCTCCACGATGGTGCCATCGGGGCAGCGAAACTCGTACGTCGGCATAGAGCTTAAACCTAAGCTGGTAAGCGTAGGTATGGCAGCGACTTATGACGGCCGGTACTCGCCCCATACCCCCCGGAGGACGTCGCTGATCTCCCCGACCGTGGCGCGGGCGCGAACCGCATCGATGATCAGGGGCATCATCGGGGTACGGCCCGTTTCGTTTGCGCCTGTGTAAGCGGTGGCAGCGCCCCGGATTGCGTCGAGGGTTGCCTGGACTCCGGCCCCATCGCGGGCCGCCTTCACCGCCGCCAGTCTCGATAACTGGTCGCGGGCGAGGGCGCTGAAGTCAGGGGTCGGGATGGTGGGAGGCGGAGCGCCATCGTCGAAACGGTTCACGCCCACGATCACCCGCGACCCGGACTCGACCGCGCGCTGCTGGTCATACGCGCTCCGCGCGATTTCATCCTGCACGTGACCGCGCTCGATCGCATGCTCGGCGCCACCCATCGCATCGATCTTCGCGATGAGCGCAGTCGCCGCTGACTCGAGGGCATCGGTCAGTGACTCGACGTAGTAGCTCCCCGCGAGAGGATCGACGGTTTGTGCCGCACCCGATTCATACGCGACGATCTGCTGCGTACGGAGCGCCAACGTCGCGGCGTCGGACGATGGAAGCGAGAGCGCCTCGTCGTAGCCATTCGTGTGGAGCGACTGCGTTCCGCCGAGTGTGGCAGCAAGCGTCTGGACGGTAACGCGGACGACGTTATTGAGGGGTTGTTGCGCCGCCAGCGTCACTCCACCGGTCTGCGTGTGAAAACGCATCCTGCAGGCCGCGTCACTCGCACCAAACCGCTCGCGCATGATGCGCGCCCACATACGGCGTGCCGCGCGAAACTTCGCGGCTTCCTCGAACAGATCGTTGTGGCACGCAAAGAAGAACGACAGCCGCGGCGCAAACTTCTCGATTTCGAGACCCGCCGCCAGGGCGCGCTTCACGTACTCGATGCCGTTCGCAAATGTGAACGCGAGCTCCTGCACCGCGGTCGCCCCCGCCTCGCGCATGTGGTAACCCGAAATCGAAATCGGATTCCAGTCCGGAAGCTCTGCGGCGCAGAACCTGAACATCTCACTCGTAAGATTGAGAGAGGGTTCGGGGGGGAAGATGTACGTTCCGCGGGCGACGTACTCCTTGAGGATGTCGTTCTGCGTCGTCCCGCTGATCCTGGCACGGGGGATTCCACGCTCCTCGGCGACGACGACGTACATCGCGAGGAGCGTGCTCGCCGTCGCGTTGATCGTCATCGACGTGGACACTTTGTCGAGCGGAATTCCGTCGAGCAATACGGCGAGATCGTCTACCGTATCGATCGCAACGCCGACGCGTCCAACTTCACCAAGCGCGCGCGGTGAATCGGAGTCAATGCCCATCTGCGTCGGCAGGTCGAACGCCGTCGAGAGTCCCGTCTGTCCCGCTGCGAGGAGGAGCTTGAATCGCGCGTTTGTTTCCGCCGCCGTGCCGAATCCGGCGTACTGCCGCATCGTCCACAGGCGGCCACGGTACATCGTCGGCTGCACGCCGCGCGTGAACGGAAACTGCCCCGGCTCTCCGAGCGCGGCAGCCTGATCGGCGGGAAGATCCTCAGCGCGATAGACCGGCGCGATCGGCAGTCCCGACGGCGACCGAATGTCGCGAGGGGTCGTCACGAATTCAGGAATTCGCGCGCCGTTTCCACGTCCTGCTTGCTGCCGATAAAGAGCGGCGTGCGCTGATGGAGCGACGTCGGAGAAATGTCGAGGATGCGATTCGTGCCGTCGATCGCGGCGCCCCCGGCCTGCTCGATGATGAATGCCATCGGCGACGCCTCATACAACAGTCGCAACTTTCCTTTCGGTGATTTGGCGTTCGAGGGATACGCGAAGATGCCTCCACCGCACAGGTTGCGATGAAAGTCGGCGACGAATGATCCGACATACCGTCCGTTCATCGCTTCACGTTTGCCGTCGAGGCCGCGATACCGCTGCATGAGATTCTTCACGGGGTCCGACCACAACTGTTCGTAGCCGTTGTTCACCGACAGATACTTGCCGGTCTCCGGCGTCGTGATGTTCGCGTTGTGGAGGAGGAATTCGCCGAGCATCGGGTCGAGCGTAAATCCGTGCACGCCGGCGCCGGTCGTGTACACGAGGACGGTGCTCGATCCGTACAGCACGTAACCGGCCGCCACCTGCTTGTAACCAGGCTGGAGGAGGTCCTTGAGCTCGCCTTCGGGGCCAGTGCTGATCTTGCGCACGATCGAGAAGATCGTCCCGACGGGAATGTTCACGTCGATGTTGGATGACCCGTCGAGGGGATCGAACAGAATGGCGTACTTGCCCTGCTTGAATTTTTTCGGAATCGGAATGAACTCCTCTACTTCTTCCGATCCCATCGCACACAGCCTTCCACCGTGGTCGAGGGCTTTGATGATCGTCTCGTTGGCGTAGACGTCGAGCTTCTGCTGCACTTCGCCCTGGACGTTCTGATCTTCCGTCGCGCCCAGGATGTCGGCCAGACCGGCCCGGCGCACTTTGTTCGCAATCATCTTCGCCGCGAGGGCGAGATCGTAGAGAATTCCCGACAGGGCGCCGGTGGCTTCAGGAATGAGCTCTTCCTGCTCGATGATAAAGCGCTCGATCGTGACAACGGACGTGTCGCGGCGGGGATTCAGCATGGGATGAAATTAATGCCGCGGCGCGAGGTCTGTGTGATCTAAGGCGGAATCACCCAGGCTGCATCAGCGCCTGCGGCGCGAATGCGCCTCCCGTCTGTCGCAATGACGATGGATCCAAGCTCATCAGTCCGAAGCACAAACATCCCGCGCCGCGAGTACGCCTCCATCACTGACCGGCTTGGGAGCCCATACGTGTTCCCCGCACCGACGGAGACGACGGCTACGCGCGGCTGAACGGCGTTCAGGAACGCGTCCCCACTGGATGTCTTGCTCCCGTGATGCCCCGACTTGAGAACGTCGGCTCGCAGCGCCGTGTCGCCCCAGTGCGACGACATCCATTCTTCTTCCGGAATCTCAGCGTCTCCTGTCAGGAGAATCCGGACGGCGCCGTATTCAACCATGATCACCGTGGACGCATTGTTCGGATCATCCTGTGCGAGCGTCCACGCCGAGTCGGGGGCGAGCACGCGAAACAGCACCCCATCGATGCGCATTTCGTCGCCTGGATGGACGCGACGCCATGGAATTCCGTTTCGATGCGCGGCTGCCAGTGAGGCGCGATATGCGCTGTTCGGGCTCAGGTACGCACCGTCCCAATACGCCTTTGGCTTGAGCGCGTCGAGCACCGATGCCGCGCCGCCAACGTGATCCAGATGCGGATGCGTGAGCACGAAGAGTGAGACGTCACCCCCGCGCTGCCTGATGTATGGAATGACCGATCTCCGTCCTGCATCACCGCTCTTCCAAGCACCGCCGGCATCGATCAGCGCCCAGTTGCCCCTCGGCGTCCGAATCGCGATGGCGTCCGCCTGTCCGACGTCAATCGCGTGCAACTCGAGTTCGCCGCTTCCCGGTGCTGCCACCGGCAGCCAGAGGAGGGCGCCAAAGGCAAACATGCAACCGCACAATGGACGGAGCGGATTCTTCGATTTCAGCGCAATCATCACGGCGGCTATCGCGAGCGTTGCAAGGATCGCTCCGATAAGCGTCGGTGCAACGCCGATCCCGGCGCCCGGCAGACGCGCAGCCTGAGACGCGACGGCGTCGAGAGCATGCAAACCCGGGCGCGCCGCATCGGCAACCCACCCCGCTGCCTGCGGCCACCACCCCAGCGCCAGCGCGAGAAACAGTGTTGGCTGAAGCAGATTCGCTACTGGATTCGCCGCGATGTTCGCGACGGGCGCCACGAGTGACATGCGCCCGAAATACCACGCCACGATCGGCGCAGTCACGATCGTTGCGATGATGCCGGTCGAGATCTCACACGCGAGCTTGTGTTTCCATCCGGTGAGTCGCGTATCGATGAACTTCTTGTTGACATCGCCGGCGGCAATCAACGCTACCATTCCAGCAACGGTGAGTTGCCATCCGACGTCGAGCGCCACGCGCGGATCCCCGGGAAGGGGCCACGCCGCGCCAAGGGCAAGCGAAGCCCAGCTGCTCGTTGGTCGCTGCATCAGTTTCGAGGCGGCGAGCGTACCGAACATCACAGCCGATCTCACTGCGGGCGGGGGTGCGCCTATCAAGGCGACGTAGAGTGACGTCAGCACGCAGCCCGCGATGAGCGCGTAGCGTTTTGGGAGGCGTGCCGCTTCGAGAACGAGCAACATCGCCGTGGCAACGATGGTGACGTGCAAACCGGAGATCGACAGAATGTGCACGAGCCCCGCCGTCGCAAAACGGTCACGCACGTCGGGGCCGAGGTCGGACATGTCGGCGATGAGCAGCGCCTTGGCGAGCGGCGCGTCTTCGCCGAAGTCGCGATGCAATGCGCGCGACGCGCGCGATCTCAGTCTGGCGAGGATTCCCGGCCTGCCGCACACTTCAATTGCCGCGGGTTTGACGAAAAGTCCGTCGCCACTTGCGACTGTTTTCCCCGTCGCGACGACGACCGACCCGTACGGTGCCTCACCTTCGCCGACGGCGAGCCCAATCCGGATTGCGCACCCGCGCTCTGCTGTCCTTCCGCGCGCCATGGATCCCGGTTCGGCGTCGCTCAGCAGTTCTACACGGATCGAATCCGCGTGCGCGAGGCGCTGCAGGCAATCGCTGTCGCGCCATCGTCTTTCCGTGGCAATCAGATCACCTGCTACGACAAGGAATGCAACGGCCACGAGCGCAGGCCGTTTCTTTGCGCCTGCAGCTGCAGCTATGGCAACGGCGAGACACGCGGTGAACGCGTGAAGCCCGGCAAATCCGAGTATGAGGCCGGTCGCGTACGAAGCGACCGAGATGGCGATGAGCGGCACGCGGACATGTTGGCGCCGCGATGCGAGATCACCGTCACCGAATTGCTGCGAGCGTAATCAATTTGCGGGTCATTGCGGGTCATTGCGGGTCACGGGTCACGGGCAACGGGTCACTGCGGGTAACGGGTCACGGGCAACGGGTAACGGCTTGAGCGCAGGACTTCGAGCCGTCACACTACGCACTTCGTTGCCCGTTGCCCGCTACCCGTTACCCGCTACCCGTTACCCGTTACCCGTTACCCGTTACCCGCCCTCATCCCGCCATCGGCAGTGGGGCTCGTTCGCTGACCGGCGTGCCAGTAAACGTTGACCCGGTTGTCCCCGTGAGTTCGACGGTCATGTACTTGCCGAGGAGAGACTCGTCCCCTTCGATGAGTACCGTCTTGAAATCACGTGACCGCGCCTGCAGCAGACGATTGTCGCGCGCCGCCTTCTCCACGAGCACTTCACGGCGCTCACCGAGCCGGCCGAGGTTGCGCGCGCGCGCGCCGTTGCGGACTTCGGCAATCAGGCGGTCGAGGCGTTCGCTCGCGAGCTCATCGCTGACGGTCCACTCCGGCGGCATGCGCACGGCGGGTGTGCCATCGCGCGGCGAAAACTTGAAGGTGAACGCATCGTCGAATCCAACTTCGCGCACCGCGCTCAGCGTCTGCTCGAAATCGGCGTCCGTTTCTCCCGGAAATCCGACGATGATGTCGGTGGTGAGGCCGAGACCTGGAATGGCCACGCGCAAGCGGTCCACGCACTGCACGTACTCCTCACGTGTATACCGGCGGAGCATGCGCTTGAGCACATCGGTGGAACCCGATTGCATCGGAAGATGGACGTGCTCGCATACAGTCTCGACTTCAGCCATCGCCTCGATAACCGCATCCGAGAAATCATTGGGATGCGGGCTCGTGAACCGTACGCGACGGATCCCATCGACTGCACCGACGGCGCGGAGGAGCTTTGCGAAATCATGCTCGCCGTCGTTGTATGAATTGACGGTCTGCCCAAGGAGCACGACTTCGGTAAGTCCCTGCTCCACCACGTTGTGCGTTTCACGCACGACATCGGCGAGCTTGCGCGACCGTTCGGACCCGCGCGTGTACGGCACGATGCAATACGTGCAGCGATAATCGCAGCCCCGCTGCACAGGGATCCACGCCTTGACGCCATCGAAGCGCCGCGCGACCACGTCTTCGTAGTGCTCTTCCAGATCGAAATCCGTCAGCACCGTCTTGCTGCCGTCGCGCGCGCCGGCGATCAACTCGGGAAGCGCGCGATAGCCATCGGGACCGATGACGAGGGAGACGTGCTTCGCCTTCTTGAGCAACTCAGGACCGAGGCGCTGCGCCATGCACCCCGTCACCCCCATCACCGTGTGCTTCCCCATGTATTGCTTGAGGTCGCCGACGCGGCCGATCACGCGCTGCTCGGCATGATCACGGATCGCGCACGTATTGACAAGAATGACGTCGGCGCCTGCCGGCGTTTTCGTCTCGGTATAGCCTTCAGCCGCGAGCGCACCGAGCATCAGCTCGGAGTCGCTCACGTTCATCTGGCACCCGTAGGTTTCTATATAGACTGACGGCATTTCTACAGCGAAAAGTAGACCACTTCGCACGCTCCTCACAGGGCAATCTGCACGCTGTGTCTTGACTCTGCCTCCGGCGCTTCCATCTTGACCCGAGAGGCGGGCGAGTTCCCTCAATGGCGGGGTCAGATTATGGCGACGCACGAACGGCGAGTGGTGCTTGCGGCAATGATGCTGACCTGGTCCGCGGTTGCGGCTTCCAGCGCGGCGGCGCAGCTCCCGACCGGGGTTGAACAGATGTCTCCGCGTGCCGTTGCGGAATCACTCGCCGTACTCAAGACACTGACGGGGCTGCTCAAAACCGCACCGGTAAATGCTGCACTTCAGTACCGTGTCGGAAGAATTGCGTACGCCATCGCGATCCGTATAAACCCGCGTTCACCTCGCATGACATCGCGGGACAGCATGCCCGCGATCGACCGGCCGGCGATTCGCCTTACCGCGTCCGATGCGCTCGCCAAAGCGGCAGAGCTCGACGCAAATAACGTCGAGTATCTGCTCACGTGGGCGTCCTTCCTCGAGAGCGGCACGCCCGCGGAGCAGAAGCGCGACCTGGCGGATCAGCTCTATGCGCGCATCGACGCAATCGTGAGAGCAGATCCGGATCCAGGACGACGCGGATCGTTGTCACTTCGGCGGGGAGAAGGCGCGTGGTTCGAATACAACTATTGGCGCCTCGACAAAGCGCCGATGCAGGGATTCAGGGACGACGTGCCCGACAGACCCAACGTCGAGCGGCCCCCCGAACCGGACCGAAAGCCCGGCAGTAGCCCCGAGAATACGCGTCCGATGCCTGCGCGTCCCGGCGGGGGAGCAATGACAGGAGCACAGGCCACCGACGCCGCGGTGAAAGCCGGCATGGAAGCGGACCTCCGCCCTGATATCGCACGAATGAGTGGCGGTGCCATTCCGCAAATGACCATCGGCCCGCGGAACGTGACGCAGGAGCTCGCGGCCGATTATCTGGCCGTCGGTGCCCCGATCCAGAAAGTCCTCGCCGTTGCCACACGTCGCGCGCTCGAGCGTCTCCAGCGTATGGGCGAGCCCGACATCAAGGCCGAACGACACTACCTGCGCGCGCGCGCTGCGTTCGATGACGCGTACGCCCTTCTTCCCACCGAGGCACGGCCCTGGCGCGCTGTGGCGATGACGCGCGTCGAGCTCGAAGAGTGGGCCGAGGTGCAGCAGGTGGCCGAAGATCGCGTCAAACGCGCCCCCGACGACGCCTGGGGGTGGTTCGCACTTGGCCTCGCGCGCCAGCGACAGCACGCGACCGTTGATGCCCGCGCTGCGTTCGACAGCGGGCTCAAACGCATGACGCCCGACGAGCGAAGCGGCCTTACCGGCGTTGCGCGACTCATGAGGCCCAGCGACGCGCCGATGTATACGCGCCTCGACACCGCATCCCGTCGTCTCTACGACGCCGCGGCGTGGATGCTCGCCGACCCGCTCTGGTCCGAGGAAGATGGAGATCCGCGCGTGGAGTTCTTCGCCCGTATAGCACACGCGGAGCTGATGTGGGGGAAGCTTACCCCGCGTGTGTACGGTGCAGACACTCCTGACGGCCAGCGATTCGTTCGGTACGGTCCGCCGGTCATGCACCTCAACAACATTCTGCTCTACCCGGGAGGGCTGATCTTCTCCGAGGGGGGCGAACGCATGAAGGGCTTTGCAGCGGCGGATCAGGAGCTCTTCCGCAGGACCACGGAGTGGCAGCCCGCACGGTGGGACAACATATCACAGATCCAGATCGATTCGATGCCTGTGCAGGCCGCGCGGTTCCGCATCAACGATGATTCCGTCGATTTCTTTTTCGCGACGCGCGCGCCACTGGCAAAACTCGAGAGCGTCGCGACCACCACCAACACTGAATCCTTCGCGAAGTTCTGGATTCACGGCTGGGACAGGCCCGACGTCATCAGGGACTCTCTCAAGCTCACGCAGTCAGGGAGCATGCAATGGACGCGACGCCTGCCACTCGGCACATACAACTATCGGGTCGAAGCGATTCTTCCCGGTTCGCTCGCCGCCGGGCGTGCTGCATCCGACATCGTACTCGGGGCTGATTCAGCCACCGGCTTCGCGATGCGCGGGTTCGGTATGAGTGACCTCCTTGCTGCGTCCCGTGCCGAAATGCCTCCAAGTGCAAAGCGATGGAGCGACGTCGACTTCGTGCCGCTCACGGCGCCAGTTCCCAGAGGGGGACAGGTCTCCATCGTATGGGAGAACTATGAAGTCGGCCGGCGCGGCGCCGACGCGGAATATCACGTCACGATGACGCTGATCACTGAAGAACTCTTCCCCGGCAAGGTGTCCCTGAACATTCTTGCCGGCATCTCGAGTGCGATCAAAAAGCAGAACAAGTCGAACAAGACCATCCTCGACTTCGATCGCATCGTTCCGTATTCGCCAACCATCGTGGACAATCTCACGTTGGCGTTCGGCGACACGCATCCCGGGTCGTATCTCCTGTCCGTCGCGGTTACGGACAAAGTCAGCGGCCGGACGACGTCACGTACTACGCGCATCGTCATCCGCGATCCATAGCGGTCCGTCCCCGCTCCTCTTGACCTTCGACAAGTGGTCGTCTACGATCCCCTTGTCGAAGCTCAAGAGGAGTTACCCGCGTGCCGCCGAGCAATCCGTCTGCTGACGTTCTCCAGGGGACCCTTGATCTCCTGATTCTGAAAGCCGTGTCCATCGAGGCGATGCACGGCTGGGGCATTTCCCTCCGCATTCGCACGACCTCAAAGGGCGTGCTCGAGGTCAATCAGGGATCCCTCTACCCTGCCCTGCACCGTCTCGAAAATCGCGGGCTGATAGACGCGACGTGGGGAACGTCCGAGAACAACCGCCGGGCCAAGTTCTATCGCATCACGGCGAGTGGGCGCCGCGAGCTGACCAGGCAGAAGGAGACGTGGAAGCGGTTCAGTACCGCGGTTGATGCCGTTGTCGCCGCAACGGCGTGACGACGATGCCAATCCGGACACTGATTCGTCGCGTGAGCGCGTTCGTCAATCGCGCCCGCTCCGAGCGCGACATCGCCGACGAGATGCGATTTCACATCGACATGGAAGCCGGCGCGATCGCGCGAGACGGTGCCTCACCGACCGAGGCGGCGCGCGAGGCGCAGCGGCGCTTCGGCAGCGTCGAGCGGTATGCCGATGAGCTTCGCGATGAGCGGGGTGGCGGACGGATCGATGCGCTGTTGCAGGATCTGAAGTATGCGTTGCGGCTGGTGCGCCGCTCGCCGGGGTTCGCCACGATGGTAATTCTCACGCTGGGGCTCGCCATCGGTGCGAACACGGCGGTGTTCAGCGTGGTCAACGCGGTGCTGATTGCGCCACTTCCGATTCCACGGGCCGGTGAGGTGGTGCGCGTCTATTCGCAGAATCCAGACTCATCGCAACCGCGGTTTTCTGTTTCCTACGCCGACTATCTCGACTGGCAGCGCGAAACGAAGAGCTTCTCCGATCTCGCGCTCTTTGGAAACACCGTGCTCACGCTCACGGACGGCTCCGAGCCTGAGCGGCTCACGGGCCTCGTCGTCACGAGCAACTTCTTCCGCGTGCTCGAAACGCGTCCTGCGCTCGGCCGCCTCCTCGGACCGGACGACGACAATCCCGATGCGAGTGCGTCAGTCGTTCTGTCGAACGGTTTCTGGAAGCGGCGCTTCGGGGGTGATTCATCCGTCATTGGCCGGAGTGTCCCGTTCAATGGCCGGGCGCGGGTTGTGACGGGCGTGTTGCCGGCGGACTTTGCGCTCGACGGACGACCGGTTGATGCAGTGATCGTGCTTGCGCCCGCCGGCATCCCCGGTGCCGAGAATCATGGACAACACCTCTTCGAATCGATTGCGCGCCTCCGTCCCGGCGTCGATGTCAGGCAGGCGCACGACGAGCTTCGCGCCGTTGCATCCCAGCTCGCGAAGGCTCACAGCGAAATTGCCGGGTGGTCCACGAATGTGTTTCTCCATCAGGCGGAAATGGTCCGGGGGACGCGGGGGCCGCTCCTCATCATGCTCGGTGCGTCCGCGCTCGTTCTGCTCATCGGCTGCATCAACGTCGCGAATCTGCTGTCGGTGCGTGCCGCCGTCCGCGGACGCGAGGTCGGATTACGACAGGCCCTCGGCGCGTCGCGCCTCCGCCTGATGTCGCAACTGCTCACGGAAAGCGCTGTGCTTACCGCACTCGGCGGCGCTCTAGGTCTCGTCATTGCCACCGCCGGCACCAGGGCGATCCTTGCGATGGTCCCGGCGGGCTTGCTGCCGCGATTTACCGATGCGGGCCTCAACATTCCGGTACTCGCGTTTGCAGCTGCGATTTGCGGTCTGACGGTATTCATCGTTGGGCTGTGGCCGGCGCTCCGCGCCACCGAGGCCGCCACGCTCCGTGGGCTCCGCGAAGGGGGACGATGGAGTACGGGGGGCGGCCATGGCACGCGCGCACGACGATCGCTGGTTGTCGCAGAGATCTCACTCGCGCTTGTGCTCCTCGTCGGCTCGGGACTCGTACTCCAAAGCCTGTACAACATTCTGAGCGTCGATCCGGGGTTCCGGGCGGACGGTGTTTCCACCATGCGCATTTCACTCGGCGGGCCGCGCTATCCGAATGACACATCGCAGATACAGTTCTTCCGCAGTCTTCTGGCGAAACTCGAGGGGAGCCCAGCCATCGAAGACGCCGCCGCTGCAAACACACCTCCCATTTCGGGAGGAGGCATCGTCACGCCGATTCGCCTTCCCGGTGAAGTACGATCGGTCGCGGACCGCCGCATGAGTCCGCTGACGGCTGTGACACCGGGGTATTTCCGCGCCATGGGCATGCGCATGGTACGCGGTCGCGACGTGGAGTGGACTGATCCGGCTCCGACCCTCGTGGCGAGTGAGTCGGCGGCGAAAGTTCTTTGGCCCGGCGAAGATCCGATTGGCAAGCGCGTGATATTTGGCGCACAGGGAGACGGGCTCGAAGTCGTCGGCCTCGTCGCGGATACGCACGCCCGCGGATTGACCGTGGATCCTGTACCGATGCTCTACATGTCGTATGCTGGCGCCACCAACGTAGCGCGCACGATGTCCCTCGTCGTTCGGGGCCCGGGCGACCCCGCATCATTGCTCACGGCCACCAAGGCGGCGCTGCACGAAATCGATCCGGCGCTCCCCGTCTATAACGTGAATACGGTTCAGCAGGTGCTCGAACAATCCACCGCGCAGCCTCGCCTCAACACGACGCTTCTGACCGTATTCGCTGCACTCGCGCTGCTTCTCGCCGGCATCGGGATTTACGGTGTGGTTTCGTTCTCGGTCACTCAGCGCATTCAGGAATTCGGCGTGCGAATGGCACTGGGTGCTCAACCCGGGGACGTGCTGCGCATGGTCCTGCGCGAAGGAGGAATTCTGACGACCCTGGGTCTTCTCATCGGCACCGCGGGGGCGATTGCAGCGACGACACTGATTCGCACGTGGCTATTCGGCGTAGGGCGCGGCGATGTGGCCACATTTGCCGCCACGGCCGTTGTGCTCGGAGTGATTGCCCTGGCCGCCACGTATATCCCGGCGCGGCGGGCTACGCGGGTGGATCCGGTGCTGGCGATGCGCGGCGAGTAGAGGGTAGAGGGTGGAGGGGGAGTTGGGGTGTGCGTAATTTCTACTCTGTCTCCATTCCCCGTTATCCGTCATGAAGCCACTCGCGTTGTTTCTCGCTGCCGCCGTCTGCGCGGCCTGTGCCAGTGCACCTGTCAGTGAAGAAGTTGCCCGCTGGGAAAAGCAGGCTGCGAACGTCACGATCACGCGGGACGACTGGGGGATCGCGCATATCCACGGCAAGACAGACGCCGACGCGGTGTTCGGGATGCTGTATGCGCAAGCCGAGGATGATTTCAACCGGATTGAGACGAACTTCCTGAATTCGCAGGGACGACTGGCGGAGGCCGAAGGCGATTCGCTGATCTGGCAGGACCTTCGCATGAAGCTCTTCATCGATCCGGATACGATGAAGGCGCTCTACGGACAGAGTCCGGAATGGCTCAAGTCGCTCATGAACGCGTGGGCCGATGGGCTCAACTTCTATCTCTACAAACATCCCGAGGTGAAGCCGAGAGCGCTCACGCGATTCGAACCGTGGATGGCGCTGACGTTCAGCGAAGGGAGCATTGGCGGCGACATCGAGTCGTCGGTGAACGTTCGCGCGCTTCGCGCGTTTTACGATTCCACGCGTGCCGACAAATCCCCCGCCGCGGCGGGTAACGGTGGAGACGACGCCGGCGATGGCGAGCCGCGTGGCTCGAACGGCATCGCGCTTGGTCCTCCGGTCACGACAGGCAAGCACGCGATGCTCCTCATCAACCCGCATACGTCGTTCTTCTTCCGCTCCGAGTTGCAGGTCACCAGTGATGAGGGACTGAATGTCTACGGCGCGGTCACGTGGGGACAGTTCTTTGTATACCAGGGTTTCAACGCGAATGCCGGCTGGATGCATACGTCGAGTGGCGTGGACAACACCGACGAATATCTCGAGACGATCGTGAAGAAGGGGGACTCACTCTTCTACAAGTACGGGAACGAGCTGCGCCCGGTGACCGTGAGCAGGATCAGCCTCAGATACAACGCAGACTCGGTGCACGACCGCGTGATTTCCAAAGACCGCGACGGAAAGGGACTCCGCGAAGTCACTGTCTATCGCACGCACCATGGTCCCATTGTCCGGGCAACGAGCGACGGCAAGTGGGTGAGCATCAGCCTGATGAACACACCCCTCAAGGCGCTCACACAATCGTTCTCACGCACAAAGGCGAAGAACCTCAGGGAATTCCGCGAGACGATGGAGCTGCACACCAACTCCTCGAACAACACACTCTACGCGGACAAGGAGGGCAACTTCGCGTATCTGCACGCGAATTTCATTCCGAAGCGCGACACGAAGTTCAACTGGGCCGCCGCGGTCGACGGCAGCAACCCGGCCACCGAGTGGCAGGGGGTGCACACGTTCGACGAGGCACCGAACGTCATCAATCCCCCCAACGGGTGGGTGTACAACTCCAACAACTGGCCCTACTCGGCGGCGGGACCTGGCAACAGCCCGAAGCAGTCGAGCTATGCGCCGTACACGGATGAAGGCACCGAGTCGTTCCGCGGCATTCACGCCATTCGTGTACTCAGTAACAAGAAGGACTTCACCCTCGATGGGTTAATGGCGGCGGCCTACGACAGCTGGCTCCCGGCGTTCGACTCTCTCGTCCCGCCTCTCATCAAGTCGTACGATCAGACCCCGGCCTCGAATCCGCTCAAGGCGAAAGTCGCGGAACAGGTCGAGATGCTCCGCAAATGGGATCACCGCTGGGGCGCGTCATCGATCGAGACATCGCTCGCGATCGAGTGGGCCGATGCATTGGCGCGCACGGTCACCGACAAGAAACGCGGCAAGCTCTCCGTCGATGAGTACATGGCCACCAAGTCGACGGGCGAAGACCGCCTCCGCGCGATGGTCGCTGCATCGGATACGCTCACGGCCCGCTACGGTACGTGGAAGACGCCGTGGGGAGACATCAACCGTTTCCAGCGTATTTCGCCCGCGATCGTGCATCCGTTCGACGACAGCAAGCCAAGCATTCCCGTCGGGTTCACGTCGGCGCGATGGGGCTCGCTCGCCTCCTTCGGCGCGCGCATTCCGCGTGGCCAGAAGAAGTATTACGGCACCAGTGGTAACAGCTTCGTCGCGATAGTGGAGTTCGGGGACAGTGTGCGCGCCAGAGCAGTCACCGCCGGCGGGGAGAGCGGGCACCTCGATTCGAAACACTTCAACGACCAGGCCGAGCGCTACTCAACCGGGAACCTGAGGGAAGTCTATTTCTACCCTTCGCAGCTCAAGGGGCACACTGAGAAGGTCTATAAGCCTGGGGAGAAATAAGAGTCGACGAGATTTCGGCGCGTGCAGGTCAACCACGATCACGACGAGATTTCGGCGCGTGCAGGTCAAACACGACCACGACGAGATTTCTGCGCGTGCAGGTCAAACACGACCACGACGAGATTTCTGCGCGTGCAGGTCAAACACAACCACGGAGCACGCGGATCACACGGACACACGACACGGATAATGCTCTCGCCCTTCACGCTCTAACAAAAAAACAGAGAACCTTTTCCTTGTTTAAGAGCGTTAGGGGCGCGAGAATTTGTGGATTTTATCCGTGGCCCTTTCCGCGTGATCCGCGTGTTCCGCGGTTGTGTTTGACCTGCACGCAAAAAATCCCGTGAATGCACGCGAAAAATCCCTTGAATGCACGCAAAAAATCCCGTGAATGCACGCGAAAAATCCCTTGCGTGCACGCGAAGGACTCACTGAGAACGCGGAGGGATCCTGGGTTCGCGAGGCTAATCCTTGTAAGGCGACTCCCAGTCCTTGTCTTTCCCAAAAAGCACGCGAGGCGAAGGCGGAGCATTCCCGGCGAGGGGGCGACAGATCTCGAGGATCCCTTCACTGAGATGCTCCCCGTAGCGGAGCAGGTTTCGCGCGCGGATCTTGCTCGCGAAGAGCCATGCCAGGAACGGCTTATCGGCCTTGGCCATGTTGCAGCGCTTGCAGCACAGGACGAGGTTGTCGCGGCGGTCGTACGCCGTCTGGCCTTTCCGGGGAGTGACGTGATCCAGCGTCATAGTCCGGGGCGGCCATTTGACTCCGCAGTAGGCGCAAATGGGCCCGTGGCGGTTCAAAAGCCACTCGCGCGTATCCGTATAAGCAGCGCGCCCGGTTGGGAGCGATGTTTCATGGGACTCCGCGTGAACTATCTTCTTTCGGGCGGGGGGCCGTCGCCGTCCTGATCTACGCTTTCCGGTCATCTGGAGGCAAATCTAGTGGCTGCACCAACGATGTTGCGCCGGCTCGTGCCGATCGCCGTGCTTGCTGCCACGGCGGCGTGCTCGCGCAATCCGCGCTCCGGAATATCCCCCACTCCCGTGCCCGCGCCGCCGACGCCCGCCAGCATCAGGGCGATTCGCAGCACGAACGGGTCGCCGATTACGATCGATGAGATCGCGGCGCTGTCCATGCACGTGGGCTTCGTGTTTTTCGGGGAACAGCACGATGACCCGGAAACGCACTTCGCTGAGTTCGCGCTTCTCGACGCGCTCGCGCACCGCGGCGCAAACGTCGTCGTTTCGCTCGAAATGTTCGAGCGCGACGTGCAGCCTATCCTCGACGAATTCCTCGCGGGGCGCACGACCGAGGCGGATTTTCTGGCGAAATCGCGGCCGTGGCCGAACTACGCGCATGACTACCGGCCACTCGTGGTGCTGGCGCGGGCGCGTGGCTGGCCCGTCGTCGCCGCCAACGTCCCCCGTCCCATAGCGAATGCCGTCAGCCGCAAAGGCCTCGCCGCGCTCGACACACTCTCCCCGGAGTCGCGCGCATGGGTCGCGAAAGACATCAGGTGCCCGCACGACGCGTACTACGAGCTGTTCGCCGAACAAATGAAGGACCACGGCGCGGGCCCCGGCACTCCGACCGATTCAGCAGGACTGCGCGCAATGACGGATCGATACTACGAGGCGCAGTGCGTCAAGGATGAAACCATGGCCGAATCGATAGTCGCCGCAAGCGCGCGCGCCGGCGACTCCGCGATCGTCGTGCACTTCAACGGCGCCTTCCACAGCGATTACTCGTTCGGAACCGCATCGCGTGTTCTCCGCCGCGCGAGCTCGGCGGGACACCTCGTGATTTCGGCGATTCCGATGCCCGATCCTTCTGCAAAGCCGCCGGCCGGATCAGAATTGCGCGGACACTACATGATCCTCACGCGCGAACCACCGAAGAAATAGACGACGTCGCCGGCGCTATTGCCTCTTGATGTCGGACGAGACGCCGGCCTTGATCGGTTCTTCCGATCCAATCTGCCACTCACCAAACGCGTTGACGTAGAAGTTCAGCACGCGTATCCAGTCAGCTGCGACCGCAGTGCGGCCGCGATAGAACGTCTTCTCCGTGTACGTGGCCTTCACCGGGTAAACCGTTGTACCGGACTGTCCATTTCCTGAATCCTGCCTGGCGTTCCAGGGGCGCGGTGTCCCCACCTGAAGTGCCGTAACATCGATCGTCACCGCTCCATCGAATCCTTTCTCGGCCGGCTTCTCGCCCTTGTGGCAACGAATGATGGCCTTGAGAAGCGTCGTATCGGGGCGGGCGCCGTTCCGGACTGGCGGCTGTTTCACCGGGCAGACCTGAATCGGCCGATCTGCTGACAGCGTGTTGTTCGCATCCACCGTCACTTTCCCTGCGGTCTGCCCCGACGCCGGCGCGCCCATCGCAAAGACGAAGGCCTGGGCGGCAAGTACATGACGCTTTCGAAGGCTGTATCGGAGGCTCATCGGCATCTTGCTTGATGGTTTCTGGGCGACCCGGTTGCAAAGATAATAGCGCTTTTCCGCCGGGCCTTCCCGATCGTCTTACTGGCATGAGACCGAGTCCCCTCATTGCCGCAGTGGCTGTTTTGTGCGCGTGCATGCGCCCGACCACCCGTACACCGACTCCGGTACCAGCTCCGGGTCCCGTCGTCCAGGCTGGTCTCGCGTCCTGGTACGGACCCGGGTTCCAGGGCAAGCCTACTACAAGCGGAGAACTGTACGACCAGAACGGTCTCACCGCCGCTCACAAGACATTGCCTCTCGGGACGCGCATCCGGGTAACGAACGTCTCGAATGAGAGGACCGTCGAGGTGCGCGTGAATGATCGCGGGCCATTCGTCGCTGACCGCATCATCGATCTTTCGTTCGCCGCCGCGTCCAGGCTCGGCATGATCGGTCGTGGCACCGCTGAAGTCGTGATCGAGGTGGTGGACTCCCCCGTTGCCATGAAGGCGGTGCCCGCTTCTGTACGATACGCGGTGCAGGTCGGTGCATACACATCCCTCGCAACAGCGGAATCCACCCGCGAGCGGGTCAGCAAAGAGGCCAAGAACGTGGCCGTCGTGAGCGTTGTAGCGGGATCGCGCACGCTGTACCGGGTGCGCGTCGGGGATTTCGCGGATATCGATGATGCGAAATCAGAAGCTCAGCGTCTAAAACGCGCCGGCGTCGAAGGAATCGTGGTCGAGCGCTGACACAAGCGGCGGGGACCGCGCGTAATATCAGTACCGATGTACGCCACCTGCCTTTTCTGCAACACGAACCTCGAACGCAACGAATCCCTCGAGGTATTTCCGGTCGGCAAACGCCTCGCCTTTGACGCGGCGCGCGGGCGCCTCTGGGTGGTGTGCGGAAAATGCGAGCGCTGGAACCTGTCACCGCTCGACGAGCGATGGGAGGCGATCGAACAAGCCGAGCGATTATATCGCGATACGCGGAAGCGCGTGGCGACCGACAACATCGGTCTCGCGAAGCTCGACGATGGCACAACGCTCATCCGCATCGGCGAGCCGCTGCGCCCCGAATTCGCCGCGTGGCGCTATGGAGATCAGTTTGGACGCCGGCGCAACCGGCAGCTTCTCTTTGCAACGGGCGGTATAGCGGCCCTGGGCGCGTTGATCGTTGGCGGCGCGGTAGCCGGTGTTGGTATCGGCGGTTTCGGCTGGGGAATTTCGCAGATGGGGCGCGCGGTGATTCGAGGAAATGCGAATACGATCGTTGCGAAGGTTCGTGCCTCGGACGGCGAGCTGATGCAGGTCCGGCGGCGGCATCTCGGCGAAACCGTGCTGTCGCGAACCGATGAAGGCGTCGCGCTCGACCTCCGGTTCAAGAATGGCGGGCGCCGATTCGTCGGCCCGGAAGCAGAGCGTATCGCGGCGATCATCGTGCCCAAGGTCAACCGATTCGGCGGTAACAAGAAGCAGGTTGCCGATGCGGTGCGCCAGATCGAGGCGTACGGATCTGCTGAACGGTTCGTGCAGGGGCTCACGAAATCGACCCACGTGTACACTCGCGCGCCTGAAAAGAAATCCAGGAAGTCGCGGTGGAAGGGCAATCCTGACTACTACAAATACGGGCTGTTCGGCCTTCCCGCCCCCGAACGCCTGGCACTCGAAATGGCGCTCCACGAAGACGCCGAACGACGCGCGCTCGAAGGCGAGCTGGGGAATCTGGAGCGCGCGTGGCAGGAGGCGGAGGAGATTGCCGGCATATCCGATAACTTGCTGGTGCCTGAAAGCGTAAACGCCGACCTCGAAAGGCTGAAGTCGAAGAAGACGTGACAGGCGTCACGCGACCCCGTTGCGGCCGCCGGGGGGCAACAATTACTCCTCCAGCCAATGACTGCCGTGGGCGTTGTAGACCTGATCAACCGCGATACGATGCGCGCTTCCGTGCAGGAATACGCGTATCGTGACGATCTCACCGCATCGGAGCAGGCAGCGCTGCACGCGGTCGAAGATCTCGTTCGCAACCGGCGCATTCTCGACATCGGCGTTGGCGGTGGAAGAACCGTTCGCGCGCTGCGGCAGCTGAGTCGCGATTACGTCGGTGTGGACTACGTCTCCGAGATGGTGGACACGTGCCGGTCGAGGTTTCCGTTCGTGCGATTCGACCTCGCTGACGCGCGCTCGATGCCGCAGTACGCTGATGGTTCGTTCGACGTCGTCATGTTTGCCATGAATGGCATCTGCATGGTGGATCATGCGGACCGCCTCTCAATACTTCGCGAAGTTCGGCGTGTGCTGAGCCCGACCGGCGTCTTCGTCTTCTCCACGTACAATCAGGAGAGTGCGGAACACGATTCGTGGTTCACACCGCCGGACTTCGCGGCAAGCTCCAGTCCGGCGAGGCTCGCGCGAAATTCGGCGCGCTTCGCGTATCATCTTGGCATCCGCGCCTTCAACCGGCTGCGCTACCTCCGCTACGAAGACCGGAACGAGGAGTACTCGATCATCAACGATCGGTGCCATGACTACGGGACGATGCTTTACTACATCTCCCTGGAAAACCAGCGCCGGCAATTGCGCGACACTGGTTTCGGTTACGATGCGCGCGTCTTCGACCTCGACGGGGCCGAAGTGCACACATCCACGCCGCACGACTCAATGACGTTCGTCGCGCGTCCCAGAACCAACAGAGAGCTCGCGATCGTCAGCGGCTGACCGGGTCAGCCGCCACGCCGGCCTTCGTGATTTTGACCGGCTGAATCAATCCACGTTCGTCAAAGCGCAGCTCGTCGATGCTGACGACGCGGTGATTGCGGTCCGTTTCACCGAGCGGACGCCTGTGGTACACGATGTACCATTTCTTCGACACCGGTGCCTGCAACACCGAGTGGTGCCCTGCCCCGGTGGCGACGGTGGAATCCTGCGCGAGAATCTTCCCGACGCGCTCGAACGGGCCAAAGGGTGAGGATCCGACCGCGTACGCCACGGCGTAGTTGGGTCCCGTCCATCCTCCTTCGGACCACATGAAGTAGTATTTGTCGTCCTTGAGGAGCATGTACGCGCCTTCGACATACCCGGCGGGCGTGATCTCCCTGAACGTCGTGCCGTCGGGAAACGGAACGAATCCGGTGAAATCAGCATTGAGTTTCGCAATGTTGCAGTGACGCCAGCCGCCGTAGACGATGTAGTACGAGCCATCCTTGTCACGAAACACATTCTGGTCGATCGGCTGCGCGCCATTCTGGAACTTGTCGATCAGCGGCTTGCCGAGGTAATCGACGAACGGTCCTCCCGGATTTCGCGAACGCGCCACGCCGATGCCACCGGCCCGCTGATCGTTCTGAATGTCGTTGGCGCCGAAGAACAGATAGTACCATCCGTCTTTCTCGACGATCGATGGCGCCCACATCGCGCGGCGCGCCCACTTCACACCCGCAGTGTCGACGATGCGTTCGTGTTTCGTCCACGTGATGAGATCCGTGGACGAGAACGCATCCATGAACGTCTGTTCGTTGTACGGCGCGGAGTACGTGGGATAAATCCAGTACTTGCCGGCGAAGACGTGGACTTCAGGGTCGGCGTACCAGCCCGGGAGAATTGGATTCCCGGACGTTTGCGCGGCCGCCGCAGTTGCGACGGCCGCGATCAGAACAAGAGCGCGCCTTACTTGCTCCACGGGGGCACGACCTTGTTCACGCGCGCATACGCAATGAGCTGACCGAGGTGTTCGTGCAGGTGCGTAACCAGAAGCACCATCGCCTTGCCGCGATTGAAATCCTGTCCGAACAGCTTGACGGGCTCTGCAAGGTTGGCGTCGGTGGTCAGCGCCATTCCCTGATGCACATGCGTGAAGGATGCCGTGAGCGCTGCCACAACCTGCGCCTTGGTCAGTGACTGCTTCTCGAACTTCGTCGCCGTGGCGTAATCCTCGGTGATTCCGCTCGCCGGGGGCGCCGGCTTGCCCATGAACACCGGGATGAGATAGTTGTCGGAAGCGAGATGGAGGAAGACTTCGCGCACAGAGCGCACACCCGGGCCCGGGCGCCAGTCATACGCAGCTTCAGGCATCGCGTTGGCGAGCTGCAGCACCTTCGACTGAACTTCGTTTACGTCGCTGTGGAAGCTCCCCATGATCTGCGCCTGAGCGGATCCGGCGAACAGGACAGCGAGAAGAGCGATTGGGGCACGTACGCGCATCGGGCGGGTTCCTGGTATGAGTATGGCTGGAGGATAATGGGGAGAGGGTGGAGGGTGGAGGGTGGAGGGTGGAAGGAAATTTGTCGTGGCCCCTCTACCCTCTACCCTCTACCCTCCACCCTTCCCCCTACTCCTCAAACCAGACTTTCGCCTTCGCCTGGCGCGGCCAGATCTCGTCGAGCGTATTGCCGTCGTACAACCGCCCGTTCTTCATGACCCACTTGATGCTCATCGAGTTCCTGATGTCGTCGAGAGGGTTTTTGTCGAGCACCTGAAGATCGGCGAGCTTCCCTGCCTCGAGTGATCCAATATCCTTGCCGAGCCCGATCGCCTCGGCGCCGACGATCGTTGCCGAACGCAGCGCGTCGTGACGCGGCATGCCGCCGCTCTGGATCATCCAGAGCTCCCAGTGGGCGCCAGGTCCGTTGAACTGGCCATGCGCGCCAAGCCCGACACGACCACCCGCGGCGACGATCTTTGCGGCCTGCTCCGCCTGCTGTTTGTAGTTGAACAGCATGTCATCGAAACCATACGTGCGGCGCAGGACCTTGGAATCGATCACGGAATGCGGCACGAAGCGGCGCACCTTTGGATCGTTGTGCAGCGGATAACTCTGGTAGAAGAAGATCTCCCCCCACGGCGCACCGAAGTTGACGATCAGCGTCGGCGTGTACGTGGTACCACTCTCGGCGTGGAGTTGCACCAGATCCTTGTACAGCGGATAAATCGGATACGTGTGCTCGTTGCCCGCGTATCCATCGAGGATCTGCGTGATGTTCTTCTTGAGGTCCAGATAGTTCTCGTTCGTCGGAGAAATCTTCTGTTCGTAGGAGGCCATCACGATCCACTGGCGCACTTTGCGTTCGCCGGCATCGTACTGCTTGAGCGTTTTCGTATCGTAGTACTCTGAATAACGCTTGAGCACGTCGCGCGCCTGCTCGAGACTCGTGATGCGGTCAGTTGCAAAAACGCCTGGACCCGTTGAGTAGATGCGTGGGCCAAGCATCTCCCCCGTCTCGACCATATCGGAGTACGAAAGGACGTCGGTCGAACCGGTTTGCGGATTGCGCGTCGTCGTCGTGCCGAATGCGAGCGTAGCCCAGTAGTTCCACAACTCCGTCTTGTGTTCACCTCCGTCCTGGCCACCGTGCCAGTGGATGTCGACAAAACCGGGGATGATCGTCTTTCCCCGCACATCCATCACGCGCGCACCAGCGGGAATTGTGACCGTGCCACGTGCACCGACGGCAAGAATGCGGTTGTCCTTCACGACGAGATCGCCATTCTCGATGATCTCCTTGCCCTTCATCGTGATGATGCGCGCGCCACGGAACGCGACAACGCCTGATGGTTTGTCCTTGGGAACCTGGATGCGGACTTCGAGATGATCAGGCTCATAGATCGGCCGTCCGCGGGCCGCTGTGTCGGCACCCGCCGCCGCACCGCGGCCGCCGCCACCGCGTCCTCCCCCGGCTTCCGCCCGGGAAGCCGAGTCCGCCGCTGCTGAGTCTGCCTTCGCGAGATCGTAACGGAAGAAATGACGCCCGAGTGAGTAGTGGAACGATTTGCTGTCAGGCGCCCAGCCGAGGAATTCACCGGAAATGCGCGATGCCTGCCGCGCGGGAACCGCAGAACCGGATGGTGGATCGACGTTGATGGTGGGCGGAGTTTCGCCCGTCATCGGAACCGTGAACACGTACACGTTGTTGCGTACGCGAACAATCGCTCGCATGCCGTCAGGCGAAATGATCGGTGTGCCACCTGTGACCGAGAAATGCGTGCGCCGATCGGTGCCGTCCCACTTCATTGACGTCGCGCCGAGGTAGATGCGCGACGAATCTCCACGAATGAAGGTCGCCGCCACTCCGCCGCCACCGCCGGCGATGCGTGTGTGTGTACCGCCTGCTGATGGGAACCACACCAGCTCCGATGGCCCGGCGTTGATCGCGTCTTCCATGCGACCCGCGCGCGGACCCATCGTGACAATGATGCGTGAGCCGTTCGGCGAAAATGCCGGACGGGCGTAGAACGCGAGGCGGCGTGACACCTGCTGCGCGCCGCTGCCGTCGGGGCGAATGCGCATCAACTGCCCACCCGAATCGGTCCAAGTGACGTACGCAATCGACGAACCATCGGGGGACCACACTGGATCGAATTCACCGATCTTTCCATTGGTGAGGCGCTTCGGCGTGCCGTTCGGGAGATCCATCACCCAGAGACGATCCACCGCTGTGAACACGAGCTTCCGCCCATCGGGAGACGGATGCGCATCGCGTATCTGCTGCACGGTGAGCGTCGTGTCGTTGATCGGATACTGGAATTGACTGAGCGGCCCCAGCTTCTGCTCGACATCAGCGGTAAACGGAATCATCGTCTTCTTGCCGGACGGCACTTCGACGCGCCAGATCTTCCCGGCGTCGTACATGATCAGTGCGGAGCCGTCGCGAAGAAACGCGCTCCCTGGCATGAGGTCGCGTGTCCAGCGTGACTCCTGGTCGTCGTGCTGCACGTTCTGAAGGAACCAGCGTTCATCCCCCGTTTCGAGATCGCGAATGCGTAAGTTCGTCGATGTGTCTTGACGCGTTGCGTAGATGAGGTATTTGCCATCCGGACTGAGGATTGGGCGCATCGCACTCCCCGGCGACCGCGCTGCGACTTCCGTCGTCATGGTCTCGCGATCGAGGCGGTACAACGTCCATGCAAGCGCCGTCTGGTTGTAGCCGAATCCCCCCGTGCGCGCCGACACGTAGAGGTAGCGTCCGTCTTTGCCAAATGCCGCGCCTACATAATTGTTTGGTGCAGCGTCACCACCGCGGCCGCCGCCGGCAGCGCCCGCAGCAGCGGCAGGGGCGCCAAGGAGCTGCAGCCCGTTGCCGCCGTCCTTGTGGAAGAAGTAGAGGGAATACGTGGACGCCATCGGCTCCGTCGCGCGGGACACAACGATTCCCGATCCGTCGGGTGCCCACACCGGGCTCACGTATTGATTCTTGTCCCCCCGCGTGAGAGCGCGTGGATTCTTTCCGTCGGCGTTGATAAGCCAGAGGTTTTCGCCGCCGCTCCGATCGGACGCGAAGACAATCGTCTTTCCGTCCGGACTGAAGCGCGGCTGTGCGTCAAACCCGGGACCGTCGGTGATTCGCGTTGCCTTGCCGCCGGTAATCGGCAGGGTGTACAGGTCGCCGACCAGATCGAACACGATGGTGCGCCCGTCGGGAGATACGTCGAGGGATAACCACGTGCCCTCGTCGGTCGTGAACGAGATGGTTCGCGTCGTGGCAAGGGGCAGCGCCGAACGAGGCGGTGTTCCGCCGCGTGCGGCAGCGGAATCCCGCGCGGCGTCCTGCGCCTGCGCGCCGAGTGTGGTGGACCAGATGGCAACGGCCGCGAACCCGATGAATCGACGCATCATGCTTTCCTCACAAGGGACCTAACGGTTGTATTCGGACACCCAGTGGAACTGGCGTTCCGTCAGCTGAAAATGCCGTGGCATGCGCACGAGCTCGACGTGCACGGAGTCACCGCGAATCATGGTGTGCAGGCGGATCGTGTTGGTGTCGGGGAGCTCGTACCGTGCGGCAAACGCGAACGTGCTGTCACCCGGAATGAATGAAGTCTTCCAGACATTGACGATGCGTCTGACGGTGTCCGCGCGGTAGCGGAAGTATCCACGACGGTAGCGCTGCCAGAAGATCTGGTCGCTGGTGTTGACGCTTCCGCCGAGGGTGTTGTCGATGATGAGATCCTTCCAGCGCAGCGTGTCGGCAGCGGTGGCGGGTATCGTGTCGCGATTGACTACGTAATGACGGACGTCGTAGACGCCCACCCTGAATGCACCCGGTCGTGGTGGCGCGTTCACCGTCTTGTATCGCGCCCAGCCGGCCTGCAGCGGGAAGATCAGGATCTGGAATATGAAGTAGACTTTGAGCGCAATGCCTGCCCACTGCTTCCACGCAGCCATTCCCGGTGGATCATACGCGTGCGTCGCGGGGACGGCGCGGTTCAGCACGAGGAGATTCACGAGGCGCTTCGCATCGAGTGCGAGGAGAAACAGGCACGCGAGCAGCAGGTGCGACGCGAAGAGCTTTACCGGCACGTCGTACGCGAGGTTGATCATGACGACGTTCGCAAATGCACCCGTCGCCGTGAACACTCCGGCGGTCGCCGTTCTCCGATTGAGCAGCAGCAATCCGGCGAGCGTCTCCATCGCACCCGAGAACACCTGGTACGGAAACGAATACCCGATGAAGAGCCAGGAGAGACGCATCGGCAGCAGATCGCCGAGGGGCGTCGCGAGCTGGCTCAGCGCGGGAAATGGCATCTGTAACGCGAACAGCTTGATGATGCCGTAACTCAGCGCAAACGTCGCGACGTAATAGCGAACGGTGAGGCGGAGCCAGTAGAGAGCCTTTTCGTAGTTCGCCCGTCTGCGATCGAGGAGCGACCAGACGATGCATGCAACGAACGCGACGACGAGGTACAACCTGAATTCGGTCCAGGCCCACGACGTATCGCCACTGCCATTTGGAAGAACGAGCGTCTCGCGGACGTGGAAGAGTCGGTCATTGCTCGTCCGGACGGCCCAATCAGTCAGGGCGTTCAGGGCATCGAGGACCCATGGCACGCCGGGAAACGAATTGAACCAGTTCCACGGTGCGATCTGGAGAAGCAGATAGACCGAGAAGAACCGGAAGAGCACGCGCTGCCACGCGGGCCACAACGTTCCGGGGTGGGCGCGAACCACGTGGTCTGTTTGGGATGGCATCATCCTCAAGCTATTGTACTTGTCGGCGTCTGACTCCGGGAGACTCGCATGACGACCTACCATTCGTTCGCATTCGCTGGCATCGCACTTGGATTCGTTTCGGCCACGGTCCATGCACAGGCCACCCCGCCCCAGACTCCACCGCGCCCTGCGCCGATGGTCCTCACGATCAGCGGATGGCCCGACGGGGGACAGATTCCAGTGAAGTTCACGCAGGCCGGCGAACAGGTCTCTCCGGAAATGAAGTGGACGAACGTACCGGCGGGCACCGTGTCGTTCGTCGTGAACATGCTCGATCCCGACGTTTCAATTCAGCGCGGCGTCGAGACGCAGCCACACTGGATTGTCTGGAATATTCCTGGTTCAGCGACGGGATTGCCCGAAGGGGTAAAGCCTGGGGGCCAGCTGCCTGATGGCTCGCAGCAGATCAGCGCATCAGGTCTGCAGTATCGCGGACCGGGCGCGGCGGCCAGCGGTCCGCTGCATCACTACACGTTCGAAGTGTACGCGCTCGATATCAAACTGAACGTCGCGACGTCGACCAACACGCAGCTGGTTCCGGCCGCGCTCGAGTCGCGCACCGCCGTAATGAAGGCGATGGAGGGACACGTACTCGGCAAGGCGGTTTATGTGGGATTGTTCAAACGGCCGCAGTAGACTGCTACTTCGCGACGCGGGCGCGTTCGAGCCGAATGGCGCCACGGCCGTCACCGGCTTCGAGGGCGCTAGCTAGTGATAGTGCTAACGGTCACTCCTGAACCACCTGACGCCCCCCGCTGACGTCCCGGCGAATACATCGACGCTGCCTGAACCGCGCAGGTCACCCACAGTCGGCATCGCATTCGGATGAACCTTCATTGAAAAGGACGCATCGCGTTCGAACCTGATTTCTCCGCGGGCACCCACGCCGCGCCACAGCTCAACGGTGCCATCCCCTGCCCCGATAAGCAAGTCGAGCCTGCCGTCGTGATCCATGTCGGCGAGGGCGGGTGCGCTGCGGCGGACCACCTTGATGCCCTGAAAATTGTCGCTCACGAGATCGAATTTCGGCGATGTCTTCGTGCCGGAGTTCCTGTAAAGATTGATCGTCCCCGACGCCTCGCCGATAACGAGGTCGAGGAGCCCGTCGCCATCGATATCACCGAGCGACGGCGCGGTGTTCGAGCCACGCGTGATCGTCACGAGCGCCGTATCGGCGAGCGTCCACTTCGGATCGGTGCGGGTGCCGGTGTTCTTCCACCACTGGAGCTGGTCGCGCCAGTTGCCAAGGACGAGATCGGGAAGACCGTCGCCGTCGAGATCCCCTGCGGCCGGCGCGTAACTGAATTGCCCGCGAATCGGGAGCATGCCGCGCTCGCGGAACGCAGGCGCAGTCGCGGACCCGATATTCATCAATAAGGCGATGCCTCCGGTCTTCGGGTCATTTGGTAGCACTCTGGTACCAATCAACAAATCGAGGAGTCCGTCGCCATTCACGTCTGCGAGAACGGGTGCGGCGTCGGAGCCGGCATCGATCATGGGAATCACGCGCCGGTTCGTGACGGTCCACGTGTCACGAGGCTTCTGCTCGACGAGATACAGATTCTCGACGGCGGTGCGGGCCGGGCCGTATGCGCCACCGATGACGCCGACAATGAGATCGATGTTTCCATCGCTGTCGTAGTCGCCGAAGGCGGGCGCATTGTACCCCGATGTCAGCACGGGCTTGCCCGCGGGGAAACGAACGGGTGGCTTGCTGTTAAGATCAGGCGCCTGGCACGATCCGACGTTCTCGAATCGAAGGAGTCCTTCTTCGAAGAAGTCACCCCAGAACAAATCGTAGATGCCGCGGCCGTTGATATCAGCGAAGCTCAGTGTATTTGCGCCGTGCCGCTTCACGCGTTCCATCTCGAGGATCTCAGCGGACGGCCCGGATGTGGCAGTATCGGTTCGCTTCACCGGCGCGCCGGTCACTTCAGGACCGAGCACCTCGATGCCCTGCCACGCTTCTTCCATGAACCGGAATCGAGGGGAGCCGTCCGGACTCACGCCCTCCTGTTCAAAGCGGTCCACCGTTCCCTGTACGCGGCCGATGAACAGATCGAGCTTGCCGTTGCAGTCGATGTCGACGGCGTTCAGGATATTCTGTCGGTCGGCCACCACGGGCTGACCGTCGACGTCGCGTACCGTGTCGCCCAGCGCGGCAAACTTTGGCGCCGTTTTCGTGCCGGTATTCTGCCACACACGGACATAGCCGGCATTCATCTCGGCGAAAAGATCCAGGTCGCCGTCGCGATCCATATCGACGAATCGGTACCACTCGCCGATGTTGATGTCCTGAAAGCGATCACTGCGCCACTGCCATTCGCCGTTCACGCGCTCGAAGAACATCAGCTCTCCCGACCGCTCCTGCACGAAGAGATCGAGCTTGCCGTCGCCGTTGATATCCGCGAGTTGAGGGCGCGGCACATCGAAGCCGCCGAGGAACGGATCATGAATCGGCTTCCCGGCGCTGTCGAACACGGGAATGCCCGACACCTGCGGCGTGAATTTCCATTCACGCGCGGCGGATCTGACGAATCCGGACAGCAAAACGGCCGCGATGCCCGCACAGAGCACCGCGGCCGCGTACTTCCGACGAATCATCGTGCCCCCGCGGCGCCCATTCCGGTTGGACCAGCGCCGAGCGGGATGGTTTTCTCGATCTTGCCGGAGACGACGTTGATGACAGCAAGCCAGCCCGTGGACGGCGGCGGCGGTGACGTTGAGCTCATGCCCGGCATGTTCTCATGCCCGGTCACGCCGGGCTTCGCGGCGCCGACGTTCTGATTCACGACGAACAGATACTTGCCGTCGCGACGGAGGATCATGTCGTACGGCTGCGCAAGATGTCCCGCGATCGTACGCGTCACTTTGCCGGCGGCGACATCGACTTCAGCAACGGCGGTGTCGGCAAACAACGAGAAATACGCGCGCTTGCCGTCGGGAGAAAAAACCGGATCCCACGGCTTGCCCGCGAGCGGAAACTCTGCGATCGGCGTGAACGGCGGAGCCTTGGTGAGATCGAACACAAGGACACTGTTCGAGATTTCGCCGCCAACGATGAGTCGCGAACCGTCTGGACTCACGGTGAACTGCACCATCGACCGTGTCTGTGTTCCCGGGAGCGTCGTAAGCGTAACGCGTCCGGTCGCAGTCTCGAGGGACGCAATGGTGTTCTGTGCGAGAGATGCCGCATGCACCCACTTTCCATCGCGCGATGCCACGAGCGCGTGCGGTCGCGGAATCTGAATCTCCTGTTCTTCAACCATCGTGAACGACGAGCGCTTGATCACACCAAGGGACTTCGGCGGATTCACCGCCGTCATCGAGCGTCCGACGTACAGCGAGTCGTGCACCGGGTCCAGCGCGAGCAAGCCCGGCGTTTCCATCGAGACTTGACCCACGAGCCTGTTCGATTTGTCGAACTTCAGAACCTTCCCGTCCCCGATCAGGGTCGCGTACCAGAACGAGCCGTCTTTTTCAACGACCGTGTGGTGGGGTTTTGCGTTGGCGCTGAAACCGATCTTCGTGAGATCGATGGTTGTATCGACTGTGAGCTTTTGCTGGTCGACTACCGTGATTGAGGCGCCGCTTTGGTTGGTGATGTAGAGCTTGTCCTGGGCCCTGAGCGGCGAAAGCGGGGAAAGTGGGGAAAGCTGAGAAAGGACGAGCGTGATGAGTACGCGACGCGCCCATCCTTTCCCGGCTTTCCCTGCTGTCCCCACTTTCTCCGCCAGCTCGTTCATTGCATCACCTTCCGCACAACATCCCTCACCATGAAAAATCCCTCTCCGCCACTCACAATCCCGATCGCGCCGTTCTTGAAGAACGGATAGACATTCCACGCGCCAGACATCGACGACGTGTTCTCACCAGGCGTCGTGTCCATGTATCCGATTTCCTTCGGGTTCACCGGATCGGAGATGTCGAGAATGCGAAGGCCGGCGAGGTAGTTCGACTGGTACATGCGGTCGCCCTTCACGTACAGGTTGTGATCCGTCGCGTGCGTGGGGCCGATGTACTCCTTCACCATGATGGGTTCGTCGAGCTTCGCGACGTCGAAGATCATCGTGCGCGTTCCTTCGGCGGACTTGCCGAGGTTTCCGCTTTCGTCGAGCTCGTCATTCAGGTACCAGTAGCGCTGGTCTTCCGTGAACCATCCCTGATGCGTGTAGCCGGGGGTCGGATAGTCCGCGTGCGCGAGCACCTTCACGTTTTTCTTGTCCGTCACGTCCTGAATCGAGACAGTCGTCTCGTTCGCGGCCATGCAGATCTCGTGACCCGTGAAGCGCTTGTCGGGGCCCTTGTAGATCACGCACTGCGCGTCGTGCGTATAGCCACCGCGCGCGCGCCCAGTGCCGACGTCGGCGAAGCACCCGGCAAACGTCGGCTTGAGCGGAACGTGCATGTCGATCATCAGGAGGCCGCCGCTGCAGCGCTCGCCGCCCGACGCCGTGCCTGCCGCGTACGCGAAGCCGCTCTGTTCATTCACCACGATGTCATGGATGCTGCCGGCATCGAAGTGCGCATCTTCCTCGAAGTGACGCGGCGTCTTGACGTTGCGGAGTCTCGTGAGATCGAAGATCTGCACGCCATGATGGTCGCCTGAATTGTCGGAAACGACGAGGGCGTAGTTCTTGTACGTCTTGATTTCGCGCCATGTCGATACGGGCGCGCCCTTCGTGCGCAGCATGTCGCCGAGGTAACGCGGATTTACCGGGTCGGTGACGTCAACGAATGCCGCACCATCCGTGCGACCGAGAATCGCGATGTCGTGTCCGGTGACGGGATCGGTCCATCCCCAGCTTCCGCTGAGGCGAATGCCGCGCTTGGCGCCAATGGCCGACAGCGGCATGTACGAAAGGAGGCCGGTGTCCTTGCAGTCGAACGCGGTCGCCTTTCCGTCGACCGAGCACTTCACTTCCTTACCGCGCACTTCAGCATAGCGCGGCGCGACTTCGGGCATGCTGAGCTTCTTCACATTCCAGTTGCCCGTCGGTGTGCGGCTGAGGAAGGCCGCCGTTCCACCGCCGCCGCCATCTCCCGGCATGCCGACAATGGCCGCATCGCCGTTCACGGCAAACGTTGCACCCCACTGCGCGCCGGCGTCGATCGTATCGACACCCAGCTTGGTCATCGCCGTCCAGTTGCCATCCTTGTCCGCAGTCGCGCGGTAGATGCGTCCCGCACCGTCGCTGCCCGGCGCGCCGATCCACAGCTCATTGCGGACAACGCCGAGCGATGCGCCGAAGTTCACGTTGCCGAAATCGAAGGGCGCGAGCGTGCCGACCATGCGCCACGAATTGAACGACGCTTTCTGGAACGCGATCACCATGCCGGTGCCGAGTCCGATCTGCGCACCACCACGACCACCACCACCGCCGCCACCAGCGCGACCGCCGCGCCCTGCACCGCTCGCGAGAGCGGCGAGCGCGTTCACGACGGAGTCGCGCGCGCTGCCCGTAGCCGTGCCGAGGCGATTGAGCAGCGAGTCGCGAACCGGGTTGACGTTCGTCTGCGCGAAGTTTGCGCCGGGCGCGCCAACGACGACGCGGTCACCTTTCACCGCAACCGACGCACCCATCTGCGCATTGTCGGGAAGATTCTGCGGCGCGACCTGTTCGGTTTCCTGCATCCACGTTCCCGCGGAATCGCGGAAGACGAAGACCGCACCCTTCACTCTGCGCGACGGAGCGCCAACTGCAATGCGCTTGCCGTCGATAGCAATCGACGCGCCGAAATGATCGCCGGCGGTAATTCCCTGCGCGGGCACCGCCTGTCCCGCGGACCACTTTCCATCGGCCGAGCGGCGGTAGGCGTACACGGTTCCACCATTTGGCTCGCCGGGCGCGCCGACGAGAATCACATCACCGGAGATCGTTATCGCGGAACCGAACTGCGATCCGCCAGCTGTCGATCCGGTGAGTGTCCCGGCGGACGTCCATTTCATGTCGGCGCCACGCTTGAACACGTGCACGGTACCAACTGCCGTATCAGCCGGCGGGGGCGCTGCAGGTTCTGCGGGTGCACCGCGACCACCGCGACCGCCACCCTGTTGTGCGATGGGAGCGGGGCGAACCGATCCAACGAGAAGCGTATTCCCTTCTGCCGCGAGTGAAATGCCAAAGCCGTCGCCAGGAGAAGACGCAGGCGACGTGAGCTGTCCTGCTTCCGTCCAACCCGCCGGACCGAGGCGATAAATGTGAACGATGCCGACAGGCGCACCACCCTGACCGCCGCGCCCGCCACCGCCGCCGCCGCGGCCACCCCCCGCGCCAACACTCGGCTCACCAACGAATGCAAAGTCCCCCGCGATCGCCACGGATCGGCCATACGCGGTGAGAAGCTCGGCGTTTGCAAATGTGGCGGGCGCCGATGGCGGCGTCGCCATTCCAAGGGTCACGCCGCTGACGAGCAGCAGCGCAGCGGCGAACTTGCCTGCGGTCATGTGGGTCTCAGGAAATGAGGTCTGCGAAAAATAGCCATGCGCCCCGCGCCATGGGCAGACGCGAGGGCGCGATTCGCGTATTAGCTACGCGATCCCGGGCAGATCGTTCGAAAATCGCGCCCGACCGGCGCCGGACCGGCCGGCTAGTTGATCTTTGGCGCCACTATGACCAGCGGTGTCACACGCGACATCGTCCGCCCGCTTACCGCATCCTGGACCGTGAGCCGCAGCAGATACGAACCGGGTGGGGTCGTCGCGAGCGACAGCACGACGTTGTCAACCAGCGTTTCCGCGAACGGAACGCGCCGGTCAAACTGCAGAGACAACTCGTTGCTGGTTACTCGCTGGTTCACTTTGCCGTCGAAGCCCTGTACGATGCGCGCCGCAATACGGCCGAGCGCAGATCGCTCCCGCTCGATGCTGATGGTGACGCGGTAGTCTGCGGCGGCGTTTCGCGCACCAAGTTCATACGTTTCCCAAAGCAGGGAGATCGACGATCCGGCGCTGACGCCGTTGAGCAACGGGGCGATATCGAAATCGCTCCATCGCCGCGGTGTTGCGGGGGATGAAGTGCTGCTCGCGATGATGAGATCGCTGATGCCGAACCCGCGGGTCAGGAAGCCGCCGAGCGAATCGGGACCGAGGTTGACCGTTGCCGTTTGCCGCCCGGCCACCGTCGCACCTTCCACCATCGATTCAAGACGCGCGTAATACGCGCCCGGAGGAACGCGCTCGCGCCACTGCGCGTATCCGAGACCGTCTGCCTCCTTTTTGCGCTCGACTGACATGGGAGAATCCCACCCGTACAGCCAGAGCCATGTCTGCACCGGCAGATTGGCGACGCCCGAAGAGCGAAGGGTGTCGAGAGGCGCACGTGCGGCGATGAGGATGTCGACCGAATCGTGCGAGCTGCGGAACCGCGCCACCGACGCAGGCATTTCGACGATGCGCGCATCCGCCGTGTTGTCCCACGTCGACGGGAATCGCTCGCGGATCTCCTGCGTAAGGATGGCGTCACTGTTCGTGCATGAGAGAAGGCGCATGCACTGGCTGAACACCAGGCCGTTCTGGTGAAGCGTGAACTGACCCAACTGCTGACCGGCGAGCCCGTACCTGACAAAGTGACGTCCAGGCGGACCATCGACTCCTGTGAACGCGTATTTGTCCCAGGTCCATCTCAGCTCTGCGTATGTAAGTCGCGCGTAGAATTCCGTGCGCGGGTCTGCATCGCGGCGTGCCCAGAGTGGCGCGTTGAGGAGCCACCAGGTTTTCTCGAATTGTGCACGCCCCGCGCTATCAAGCGCGACATATCGCACGGAATCGCGGGCTCCAAGCACGCGCTCGATCCGGTCGAGGCGCTTTCGCTCGGCGGGATCCATACGCGCGAATCCGCTGTCAAATGCCACCTTCGCCGCTTCGCTGCGGCGCTGATAGTGCAGACCCAACCCCAGCGAGAGCCACCCCATCGGATCCGCCGGAGTGCGTCGCGTCTGCTCCTGCGCGAGCTCGGTCAGTTCCTTCCACCGCTCGCGCAACAGCATGATCGCCGCCAGGCTGCGAAACACCTTCGGATTCCCGGGATCCATTTCATACGCTTCCCGCGTGTACTTCTCTCCAGTCAGGTAGAAGTACTCGGGGCGTGGCAATGGTTTGTAGACGTCATGCAGTCTGCTTGCTGCGCTCGCCATGAGCATTTTGAGCGGCGCCATCGAATCGCGCCTTGCAGCGCCCATGACGGAAAGCGGGGCGAGACTCCTGAGATGGCCGCTCTGGTCATTGTGCTCGATCGCGGGAAGGCGACCGCTCGGCGCCTCGGACCACGCCGCTCTCGTCGTGGACTCACCGCGTATGCGCGCCGACGTCGCCGCAGCTCCCCGGGGCGCCTCCACTGTCACATCTGATCTCGTCGGCACCGCCGGTACGTCGGTGAACTCCATCGACGGGAGAATCCCCGAGATCGCGTCGTCGGCCCATTCAGAGTGTTTCCAGTACATCTCACCGAGCGCGCGCGACGCTTCCACAAGGGCAGCGCTGTCCTTTGCGTTGACCGCGAGCTTTCGCGCCATTCGGAAATAGCCTTCCGGGATCATCTCGACGGCGCCACCCGTGACGGTAAAGCGCCCGAGCCCCATCGTGTATTCGATATTGGCCGGCTGCAAATCGAACGCCGTGTAGAACGCGCGCTCGGCAATGTAGCGAAGCTTTCTCCAATCGAGCGATTTCGGCGTATCCCTGAGTTTCGCGCGCTCGGAGAGCGTGTATGCGACAAGGCCGAGGTGATAGTGTGCAGCGTGATTCTTCGGATCGGCTCGCGTCACTTCGACGAGTCTGTCCATCACCACGAGCGAATCGGCGATTGCCTGAGGAGTCAGCGTCGCAAAACCAGTCGGCGCCTGTGCATGTGCCGGCGCACTGAAACAGAGTGTAGCCGCAACTGTTACGAGGGCTCTGCGCATTGGAGCTCTGGTGGTTTTGCCTACTATAGCGTTTTCCGGGCCGGGGCGCGAGCGGAGCTCTACATGCCAGGGTGCATGTGGGTCATGGGAGGGGCAAACACGGGGCGGAGGCGGACGAACAACGCCCCGCCGAGGGGGTGCCTTGACCCATAAACGCCTTCGAGGGCCGACCCGACAAAATTCGCGGTCGCCTGGCCTCCAATTCCTATTGTAACGCCGCGGCCACGCGCGACTTCGCGCACGTAACCGACTGAAACTGCGGACACGTTGAACACCCGCGCTGACGGGAATCCAGTTGCCGGGGTATCCACCACGAGATCTGCCGCTGATTTCTCGACGCGTTCTGCGCGCGCGAACACCGTGTTGCTTGTGTTCAGCACTGCTTCCGTCTCGAGGAGGAAACTGTGCGCGAATGTCGCCTCGCCTTCCTCCTTGTTTGCACCCCACACAAGCGTCGACGCCCACTGCCCGCTCGTGCCAAGCTTTACTCCGTGCATGACCGACGCGGTGAGGCGATGCGACGATGCATCCGGATCGAGGACTTCGGGACTATCGAGAAATCCAAAAGCGGCTGACATGCTCCAGCTGGCTGCGGGATTGATCGTCGCGCGCGCGGAATACGAATCGAGGCGCATGCGGTCGATGCCCCATCGATCTTCGTTCGGTGCGCGCCCATTGAACGCTGACGCCTCCAGCCTCAGGCGGCGCGAGAATATTCCCGCGGTAACGACGCCGAACGAAATGTGCGTCGCATCCTGCCAGTGATGTCCGAGTCCGGCAAACGGGGAGTCCATGGCGGATGGACGGTGCATGAACGCGACCGGGCCGAGTGCAGGCTCTCCTGACGCAGCGACATACAGCGACACACCAAGGGAGTTAGTGAATCCACGCTCGTATGCGACGCCGAGCTCCTTGAACAAATCGTGCGGGTGTTGCCGGTCGTGAATGAGCACGCCGTCGTATGTCTCACCCGTTTGCAGGAGCAGCGGATACCCGCGCGAAGATACCGTCGCTGCATCCAGGCTGAGCATTGCGCGCGCCTCGAAGCGACCGCCGGCGAGTGAATGCCCAAGCGTCGCCATGCCCCAGTTGAGGCTTCCCATCTGTTCGTCGCCGCGCGGCCCACCCTGGCGGTCGTACTGCAGAAACACGAATCCGTGCACCATCATGTCCCAGCTGCCGAGCTGCGCGTGTCTGGACGGAAGCTGAACGGCATCCGGGATCCATGACGTGCCGGAACCCATCCGGTCCATCGAAATGCCCAGCGGACGCGAGGCGCCCATCTGCATTTGTGCGACGCTGGTTCGCGACACTGCCACCGCACCTGCCGCGACGAGGGCAGCAGCGCCAATCAATTTCATTGTTTATTCGAGTTGAGAGTGCCGGAATTCCCGTCGCCAGATTGCGACTGGTGCCATGGCCGGCCGTTTCCCGTCACAGTGCGGATCATAGGCACTCCGCCGCCGAAACGCTACATTGCAGACACATGCGAATCGCTCCTGCGTTTGTTCTGATACTTGTCGCGACGTCAGGCGGCAAACGCGCGGACACGCCTGCCGCTCCGAGCTCCCACGTTTCGCCGCGCGTCGTGGCAGAATCGCTTTTCGCGCCGGCCGCTCCGGGAAGCGCGCAGCCGAATCTTGCTGTCGACCTGCAGGGGCGTGTCGTCCTTTCATGGCTGGAACCATCGAACGCAGGACGCGCGTTTCAGCTCGCGGTTCATGATGGCGCGCGCTGGTCGCCCACGCGCACGATTGCCTCCGGAAACAATTTCATTGCCAACTGGGCGGATTTTCCGTCGGTGCAAGTTCTCGACGGCGGCCGCCTGGCGGCACACTGGCTGCAGCGCAACGGCCCCGGCACGTCGTATCATGTGCGTGTCGCACAATCGTCCGATACGGGACGCACGTGGGCTGCCGCAGTCATTCCACACCGTGATTCGGTGCAATCGGAATACGGATTCGTGGCAATGTGGCGTGAGCCTGGTCGCGCGGGCGTTGTCTGGCTCGACGGGCGAAAGCTGAAGCAGGGACACGATGCATCAAACGAAATGATGCTGATGTCCACGACGATACGTCCCGACGGATCGATGGGACCGGAAGTACGTCTCGATGAACGAACGTGCGACTGTTGCCAGAACGCGGCGGCGATGACGCCGAAGGGACCGGTTGTTGTGTACCGCGACCGTTCGCCAAATGAGATTCGCGACATTTACGTCACACGCCGAATCGGCGACGCATGGACAAGCGGCGTCGCCGTTCACGCCGACAATTGGAAGATTGCGGCGTGCCCCGTGAACGGCCCCGCGATTGCGGCAAGAGATAATCGCGTCGCTGTCGCATGGTTCACCGCGCCCGGAGACTCGGCGCGCGTGAAGGTCGCGTTTTCCGATGACGCCGGCGCGAACTTCAGCTCACCCGTCCGCGTCGACCTTGGAGCCCCGGCAGGACGCGTCGACGTTGAAATCCTTCCCGACGGCGCCGCTCTCGTTACCTGGATCGAGCGAACAGGGGGCGATACGGCTGCCGTGCAGGCGCGACGGGTGACGCGAGATGGAAAACCCGGAGCCGTTGTGACGGTTGCTGCGTCATCGGCCGCACGCGCGACCGGGTTTCCACGCACGGTGCTCACAAAGGAACATGCCGTGTTTGCGTGGACGCAGCCGTCGCGGCCATCCAGCATTCGCATGGCGCGCGTTCCGCTCGCGAGCCTGCGATGATGCGCCGGCTCGCCGCGATCGCGCTTGCGTGCGGCGCATGCGCCGGCGATTCCAGCCGCGTGGAGATTGGCCGTCCGGTGCCGGAATATTCGACCGTCACCCTCGCGGGGGATTCCGTGTCGCTGGCCTCGCAGCGGGACAAGGTCGTGATACTCAATGTCTGGGCGACATGGTGCCATCCCTGTCGTACCGAGATTCCCGAGCTCCTTTCCCTCTACGAGAAATACAAGTCGCGCGGCCTGACGGTGATCGGCGTCAGCATCGATGCGGATGGGAGCGATGACGCGATTCGATCGTTCATTGAAGAATTCAAGATGACATTCCCGGTCTGGCACGACACCGATGAGCAAATCATGACGAAGTTTCTGGCGATCGGTGTGCCATCGACATTTCTGATCGACAAATCCGGGATTCTTCGATGGCGGAAGCTTGGCCCGGTGCGACCGAATGACCCCGATCTCGCCAGCGCGCTCGCGCGGCTCCTGGAATAACGGCGATTCTCCAGGTCCGGGGAGCGTTTACGTCCGGCACGCCGGATAGATCAGTCTTCCGTCGGCAGGCGAATGTGAAATTGCGTGCCCCGCCCTTCTTCGCTCTGCACCCATATCCGCCCGCCGTGCCCTTCCACAGCGAGACGACAGAAGGCCAGGCCGAGCCCTGAGCTGCGCGTTTTCGGGACGTTTGCCGTCCGGACCTGTTCGAATTTCCTGAAAATCAGCTCGTGGTACTCTTTCGGAATTCCCGGGCCGTTGTCGGCGACGGTGAACAGAATCCCGTCGCCATCCTTTCGGGCACGAAGTCGAACGTGCACGCCGATCGGAGAATGCGTCAGCGCGTTTTGCAGAAGATTCGCGAAGACGCGCTTCATCACGGCCTTGTCGGCGTGGAATACGGGCGCATCATCCGCCACTTCGATCGTCGCCGTGGCCCCTTCCTGCTGAAGACGTGCCTGCCAGTCGAACACCATTTCCGACAGAAACGCGGCGGGAGCAATCGGTTCCGGTGCCAGCGCGATCTTCGACTCCTCGACCTTTGTCACCTCGAGGAGATTCTGAATGAGCGCAAGGAGATCTTCCGCCTGTCGCTCGGCGTCGGCAAGCGCGGCGCGCTGCGGTTCCTGGAGGGCGCCGTAGTCGCCGTCGACCACCATCTCGAGCGTGGCGAGCACGGCGGTCAACGGTGTCTTGAGGTCGTGCACGATCATTTTCATGAGATCGTCGCGCGACTTGGCGAGCTCGTCCTGCGCGCGAAGGGCTTCCTCCAGCGCATCGGCCGCGTCCTTGTGCTTGAGGAGCGACCGGACGCGCGCGCCGAGCACCATCCGGTTGTGCGGCTTGGTGAGAAAATCATCGCCCCCCGCCTCGATCGCCTTTACCCGGTCGCTGTTGTCGTTGAGCGCCGTGACGAAGATGACCGGCATGTTCTTGGTGCGGGGATCGCGCTTGAGACGGCGGCACACTTCGTAACCGGCGGCGCGATCATCGACGCCCAGGTCGCCGGCCGGCATCGCGACGTCGAGAATACAGAGGTCGGGATGTTCCGACAGCGCCAGTGCGAGTGCGCTGGGTGCGTCTGACGCGGTGAGTGTCCGGAATCCGTGCGTCGCAAGCTGATCGCAAAGCATTTCGACGTTTGGCGTCACGTCGTCTGCGACCAGGATCAGCGGCGCCGTCGTGTCCATTGCGTCAGGGAGATATCGCGAGACCGATCGTGAGAAGCCACGCGCGTTCGCGGGCGGTTCCGGCCTTTCTGATTGCGCGTTGCAGCGAGAGGTCGATATTGCCAAACGCGAGCTGGAAACCAGCGCCTCCGGAAAAGCCGGTTTCACGCGTCTCGCTGCCCAATGCATCGAACGGCAGCGTGCGACTGAACGCGCCGAGCCGGACGAACGTCGGTGCCGTTCCAAGACGGGGACCTGTTGTCTCCATCCCAAATGACAAACGCTTCGTATCGCGAACGTTGAGGTCGGTCGACCCCAGCGCCTGCATTGCCGACCATTCCACCTTTTCCCATCCGGCGGCGAATGTCGTTCCGCGGAGCCCCGTGTACTTGAGCGCGACACCGAGGTGATTCGGCATGTCGGCTCGCGATACGACGGTGTCGTTCGCACGAAGCTTCACACCGCCGCCAAACCGCGCGTACACAGCAGCCGATCCCTGCGACGGGACGTTGTAGATCGCCCCGGTGGAAATGGCGCGCCCCGAATAACTGAGCCGCAGCTGCTGGCTCACGTCGCCGAAGGGCGTGCTGTCAGGAAAGTCCCACCCGATCGCGAGGCGATTTTCACCGGTGTATGCGTGATACGCGACGCCTGCCTGCAGGTTGTTGCCAAACAGCCATCCAAACGCGAGGCGCACGTCGTTGACGGCGCCTTCGGATGCATACCGCGTGGTGATGTCGACCTCGTCGCCGTCAACCGAGCCTGGAATGACCGACGTCGTTTCCCACGTGCGGTCGAGATACGTCGAGAACGAGAGCGACACCGTTCCGCGCCGCATGAATCGCGACGAACCACCCGAAAGTGGAAAGCGCGAGAGATGCGTGCTCGACTTGAACGGTCCGTTCTCCGTGGACCTGTATTCCGGCTCGATGTGCGAGAACAGCAATCCTCGCGGGCGTCGCGCCAGCTCGGCGGCGCTCGTCGGGGCGATGGCAGCGGGATTGACCTGCGAGATCAGATCGAACGGGCCCAGCGCGCCGCCGGTACCCGTGGCGCGCGCACTGAATTGGCCACCAGGATATCCAAATCCCTGGCCGGCAACCGTCCCCTGCGCGAGCGACGTGGCTGGGAGCAGTAGTGCAATGACAACGGCGATGCGCATCAGGGAATTCCGAATCGGGATCGCGCGACGTAACTCAACCGCAATCGCGGTCGCAGTTCCGGCGCTGCGTCGAGACCAAAGAACGCGAGCCGGCCGGTGGACTGCCCTTCGTCAGAGCCACGCAGCACGATGGCAGTCTCGGGCGCGTTCACGAGTTTCGAGGTAAGACTCCACTGGCGAATCAGCCCGACGATTTCGAGGCTGCGTTCGCCACTGTCGCTGGGCGCGCGGACAAGACCCGCCAGGCCGAAGCTGAAAGCGGGGTAAATGAGCTGGCTGATGCGACGAATGTCTGTAATCGCAGACGTCGTGCTCACCGGGGCCGGGAAAATGACGGCGAGGGAGTCGTCATCGAGACCGAGGATTGGCCGCTGCACGAGCACCAGTTGCGCGCGAACGATCACAACGGAGTCGAGAAACTTCTTCGGAATGTTGAATCTGAGATACGAGCGATACGCGGGGAGACCGCCGGCGACAATGCGCTGCGTCGGCGGCGCCATCCCTTTGACCACGATCGAGTAGTCGCGGAGATCGTTTGCGACCAGCAGATCTCCGACCGGCGTGTTCGAAAGAGGGGCCTGCGTCCTGGACAATACCGATGTGTTGCCAGGCGCCGGATCGAACTTCAGCGTAACCGGAAGCCCCTGCTCGATACTGGTGATGGTGATGTCCCCCTGGCCGAGCAGCCGCAACCCGATTCGGGTGTGCTTTCCACCGCGAATGCGGTCGAGGAGAAACGTGTTTGGGATGGCGATACTCAGCGTATCGTCGAGAAAGAACTGCGCGCGAATCGCCTGCACCGAGCCGAGGAGACGATCGGGGCGAAAAAGCGCCGCGACGGCCGCCGTGTTTGTATCGGCCGCCGTGGTATCGACGTCATACGCCTCGATCGTGATCGTGCCGGTAAAATGCACCGACTGCGTGTCGACGTGGATGAAGATGCGCGAAGAATCAACGGCGACGATTTCGCGATCCGAACCGTCGAGTGTGAAGGTCTTTGCCAGTGTATCGAACCGGACCACGGCGCGCACGTCGAGCGAATCGGTCCGCGACGCCAGCAGGAGCCCTTCCTCAGTGCCAATCAGAGGGAAGGGGCCGACGGTGGTGTCAAAAACGATGGCGTTGAGGACGGTATCGCGTACCGGGAGGCTCTGTTCCGGACAAAGCGCGGGGCATGTCCCTCCCCCATCGATGTCCTCACCGCATGACGCGCCTGCCAGTACGGCGCACACGAGGCCTGTTATTACGAGTATTCGTTTCACGGTACCAACTTAGTCACCGCGAACCGCTCAGAGGTACACTCGGGGTAAGCGTTGCCTCAGTCCAGTGAGCAATTCGTACGTGGTGATGTGCCCGATTGCCGCGACTTCCTCGACGGTGCTCACGTGGTCGCCGTCGCGGCCAATGAGGGTGGCGACGTCTCCCGGGGCGCATGGGACATCGGTGACATCGAGCATGGTCATGTCCATGGTCACAGATCCCACGACCGGCACGTCCCGTCCATGAAGGAACGCTCGTCCCACGTTGGAGAGCGCACGCCTGTATCCGTCGGCGTAGCCGACCGCGATGGTGGCGATCCTTCGCGGCGATGGGGCGCGCCAGAGGCCGCCATAGCTGACAGTTTCGCCGGCCGCGACGTCGTGGAGCTCCAGCACCCTGGCCCGCAGGTGAACTACTGGTTCAGGGTTCAGGGTGCGGGGTCCGGAACCCACTCCATACAGAAACACCCCCGGTCGCACGAGACCGTACGGCTGCTTCTCCCGCCTGACGATGGCCGCCGAGTTGTCCGCATGGGTCAGCTTCGGCCTCACCGACAGCGCGTCGAGGGCAGCTGCAAAACGCCGGTCCTGCTCCTGCACCGAGCCGTCATCCATTTCCGACGAGTGGTAGTGCGTAAAGACGGCTTCCGGGGGAGACGCGCGCACCAGATCGTTGAGCTCAGCCGTCCGCTCCCAGGGGATGCCGGCGCGCTGCATTCCGGTGTCGATCGCGAGTTGCCACGGTCCCCCACGCTTTTGCTGCCACTCGGCGATAGTCTCCCGCGAGGCAAGGGTCGGCGTAAGGCGGGCGGCGCGCGCGTCAGCGAATTCCTCGAGGAGGAGGGGCGTGAACACGACGATTCGGCTCCGGATCCCCGCGGTGCGCAGTGATTCCCCCTCGGCGACGGTCGCGATGCCGTACCCCCACGGGTTGGTGGGAGCGAGCGCGTGGGCCACGGGTACCGCGCCAAGTCCGTAGGCGTCGGCCTTGATCACGGGGAGCAATGGCACGCCGGCGTGAGCAGAAAGCGCCGCCGCATTACGCACGAGCGCGCCCAGGTCCACTTCCACCCAGGCGCGCATGCCAGCGGTACTAGATTCGGATGTCATTGCGATGAATCAACTTTAATCGAATAGCCGATTGCCCAAAGCTTCCCTGGACGACGCAGTCGCGATCATGCGTGACCTGCGAGCCCGCGATGAGTGGGACGCAGCACAGACGCACGAGTCACTCCGCCCCTACCTCAACGAGGAAGCCCACGAGCTGGACGACGCCATCAGAGGGGGCGACGATGCCGCGATTCGCGGCGAGCTGGGTGACGTGCTCCTGCAGGTGATTTTTCATGCGCTCATCGCCGAACAGCGGGGGGCGTTCGATGTGCAGGACGTGGCGGGGTCCCTGGTGCACAAGATGAGGGTCAGGCATCCCCAGCTGTACGGGACAGCGAGCGGGGAAAGAGCGAGTGGGGAAAGCGGGGAAAGCGGGGAAAGCGGGGAAAGGGGGGAAAGCGGGGAAAGCGGGGAAAGTGGGGAAAGTGGGGAAGGTGGGGAAAGTGGGGAAAGTGCGGAAAGCGCGAACCGGGTTAACAACAGCGAGCGGCGGGAGGCTTGGGAGCGGATGAAGTCCCGCACGCGCAAATCGCTGGCTGAGGGACTGCCATCGGGACTCCCTGCCCTGCACCGGGCCCATCGGTTGCAGGAGCGTGCGTCGGGAGTGGGGTTCGACTGGCCGGATGCTGCGGGGCCACTCGAGAAAGTCGCCGAGGAGCTGGGAGAGGTCAAAGAGGTCATCGTGGCGCATGGTTCACAGTTCGGGACTCACGGGGTGCCGTCTGCTGATCCTGGTCATCTGAAGCTCGAGGGCGAGCTCGGAGATCTCCTCTTCGCGGTCGTCAATCTGTGCCGCAAGTGCGATGTGCACCCGGCGTTGGCACTGGATCGCGCGAACGCGAAATTTCAGGCGCGATTCGAGGGGGTTGAGAAGCTTGCTGCTGCGCGGGGGATCGAGGTTCGCACCGCGGGGCTGGAAGTGCTCGATGCGTTGTGGGATGAGGTCAAATCACGTGAACTGTAACTGCGACACAGAGGCGCAGAGACGCAGAGGTGCATCCGCGAAGGCCGAACATCTCGCGGGTGTTTCTTTGAGCGTGTGGCCTGCTGAGATTCGTGCGCATTGCACCCCCAAAAAACAATTCGGCCGGTCCCGCGAAGAAACATCTCTGCGTCTCTGCGTCTCTGCGCCTCTGCGTCGCAGTTCTTAAGGAGCTTTACATGCTGAAAACCATGTTGATCACAGGAATGCTCGCGGCCGTCTCAGTCGGTGCGCAGGTGCCCGGCCTGTCCGGCACGGTGATCGTCACCAACAAAACCCCCTCGACCGCGACGATCATCGACGTGGCGAGCGGCCGTACTCTCGCGACCCTCCCCACGGGGCCCGGTCCGCACGAAATCGCCATCACCTCGAACGGCGCCACCGCTGTCGTGACGGACTACAGCGGCCCACCGGGCACGCGGAAAACGCTCACGGTACTCGACGTTCCCGGAATGAAAGTCGCGCGCACCATCGAGCTCGGCCAATACGTGCAGCCGCACGGGATCAAGTTTCTCCCCGGTGACAGTCTTGTCGCGGTTACGTCGGAAGGGAGCCGCAACGTCGTGATCGTGCACGTCGCGAGTGGAGAGATTCGCAAGGCCATCGGCACGAACTTTCCGGGCTCGCACATGATCGGCATCACCGCCGACGCGTCGCGCGGTTATACGGGGAACATCGGCGGCAATACAGTTTCGGAGCTCGATCTCAGGGGTGGCACGTTCGTTCGAAGCTGGCCCGTGCCCGCGGGACCCGAGGCGATCAACGTCACCCCGGATGGCAAGGAAGTCTGGGTGGGAAGCAACACGACGCATGTGGTGAGCGTGCTCGACCCGGCGACGGGCGTCGTCACGAAAGTCGCCGACAGCGTGGCGTGGCCATATCGCGTGCTGTATACACCTGATGTGAAGACCGTCATCATCCCGGATCTCACGAACGAAACCGTGCGATTCCTCGAACGGTCGTCGAAGAAAGAAATCTCGCGCCTCCAACTCCCGGGAGCCGGACCGCAGGGCATCACGATATCCCCTGATGCGAAATACGTATTCCTCTCACTGAGCAAACAGGCGAAGGTCGCCATCATCGACATGAAGACGCGTGCCATTGTGGGACATCTCGCCGCGGGTGAAACGCCGGATGGAATCGTGTACACGACGCGTGTGCTGACGGGAGGCCGTTAAGTCAGGTGCTTCTCGCCACAATTCTTGCACTGTCGGCGGCGTCTGCCGACACGCTCTCGTGGGACGGTCGCGCGAATCGCACGCGACTCCCGATACCTCGCATCGATACCGTCGCGGTCGTTGACGGGTCGCTGAGCGAACCCGTGTGGCGGCGCGCCGCGCGCCTCACCGGTTTTTCACAATATCAGCCCGTCGACGGACGCGCAGCGGATGATTCCACCGAAGTCCTCGTGTGGTACGGTCCGGATGCCATCTGGTTCGGCATTCGCGCGCGCGAACGTCACGGCGACGTCATTCGCGCGACGCGCGCGAATCGCGACAACATCGCGAGTGAGGACTACGTACAGATCCTTCTCGACACGTACAACGACCGCCGCAACACGTTTCTCTTTGGCGTCAACGCGCTTGGCGTACAGCAGGATGGCACTCGCAGCGATCAGTCCGGCGGTGGCGCCGGCGGGCGCTCGGCTACCGGCGGCGGCATGCGCGATTTCAACCAGCTCGACGGCAACGTCGACCTGAATCCCGACTTCGTGTTCGAATCACGCGGACGCCTCGTCGACGGCGGCTATGAAGTCGAGGTGCGCATTCCCTTCAAGGCGCTGCGATATCAGGATGCCAGGGTGCAGGACTGGGGCATTCACATCCTGCGACGCGTGCAGCATTCTGGCGCGCAGGACTCGTGGGCCCCTGCTCTCCGCGCAAACGCAAGTTTTCTTGCGCAGGCCGGTGTCCTCGAAGGGCTGCACGATCTGCGCCGCGGACTCGTCCTCGAGATGACCCCCACCGCCACCGCGCGGATGGACGGTGCGGCGAACGGCGACAACTGGCGCTACGACAACGGCACCGACTTCGGAGGGGATATTCGCTGGGGCGTGCGCCAGAACCTCACGCTCAACGCGACGTTCAATCCGGATTTTTCGCAGGTCGAAGCCGATGTCGGCCAGGTTACCGTGAACGAACGCTTTGGTCTTTTCTTTCCGGAGAAGCGCCCGTTCTTCCTCGACGGCCTCGAGCTCTTCGACACGCCCAATCAGCTCATCTACACGCGGCGCATCGTCGCCCCCGACGTGGGACTCAAGTTCAGCGGCCGCACCCTCGGCACCAATGTCGCGCTGCTCACCGCTGCCGACGACCGCGACGTTTCGTGGAGCGGGCGCGAACGTCCGATGTTTGGCATCATGCGACTCCGCCGCAACGCGGGGCGCAATGCGACATTCGGCGCCGTCGCGACAACGCGTGAAGACGGTGACAGTTATTCGCGACTGGTGGGCCTCGATGCGCGCATCGTGCACTCGAAAATGTATTACGTGCAGTTGCAGGCCGTTCGCTCCTCGTCAGACAGCGTGGGGCGGCCTTTGAGTGGTGGTTTGTACGACGCCGTGTGGGACCGCACGGGGCGCGCCTACGGATTCCACTACAATGTCCGCGGCACCGCACCCGAGTTCCGTGCTGCATCCGGATTCGTGAACCGGACCGGCATTCTGGAAACGTCGGCCGCGAATCGATTCACACTGTACGGTGCACCCGGTGCGCTCGTGCAGACCTGGGGCACGTTCGTGAACGTGGGACGCATCCGCGACTACCGCCGTCCCGGCGACGGCGCGATCGAAGGCAACGAAGGCATTTCACCTAGCGCGACCCTCCGCGGCGGATGGCGCCTCAACGGCAACCTGTCGCGCGCGTTCGTGTCCTACACGACCGCAAACTACGGGGCGTATCGCGTCGACCGGGGGAGTGATACGATCGCCTTCACTGTTCCAGGGACCGAGTCGGATCTGTACACCGGAAGCATCGGACTCACCACGCCGACGTTCCGCAAATTCACCGCGACGGCAACGGTCGGCGCCGGTGAGGCCGCGCTCTTCCGCGAAGCATCGCGCGGCAAGAGTCTCCGCATCGACGCAAGCATCGACCTTCGCCCCACGTCAGGGTTGCGCGCGACGTTTCAGTACACGCGCCTCGCCCTCGATCGTGATCGTGACGACTCACCATTTTCGCGCGAAGCAATTCCGCGCCTCAAGGTGGAGTATCAGGTCAGTCGCGCGATTTTTGTACGTGCCATCGGACAATACGCCGCCCGCACGCGCCAGCCGCTGCTCTCGGCGAACGGCAGTCCGATTCTGGTGAACAACCTCGTGGATACCGGGGAGCGGTCCAACGAATTCCAGATGGACCTGCTGTTCAGCTACCGCCCGACTCCAGGCACGCTGTTCTATCTCGGATATGGCTCCACGCTGCGCGAAGCAGAGCAGTTCCGCTTCGACAATCTGCAGCGGGCCCGCGATGGGTTCTTCGCGAAAGCGAGCTATCTCTTTCGGATGTAGCTCAGGTTAACTGCGACGCAGAGGCGCAGAGACGCAGAGGTGTGCCGCCGCGGGGGACGGTGAGATGTTTTTTTGGGGGTGTGCGTGGCATAGATCTGCGCTGGGCGCACCCCCAAAAAAATCAACGAACTTCTCTGCGCGTTTCTCTGCGTCTCTGCGCCTCTGCGTCGCAGTTCCAGAATCGTCGCCGGCGAGAAGCTACTTGCGTCGCCCGATTCGCCCGCGGATCTGAACGAGGTCATCGATCAGCTGCGGATTCTTCGCGAGGATATCGCCGAGGATCGTGAGCGCCATCTCGGTATCCACGATGGTCGGCTCTGGAGAGAAGCGCTTGCCGTGCCCCATGTGCTTCGACGGTTCGAGGAGCAGCGGATGCGGGAGGACGAGATCGCTCTCCCCGTCGGTGACGCGCACGGCGTAGAAGTGCTTGCCGGGCTGTTCCATGTACCAGAACTTGAGCCCGTCGACTTCGGGGGGCCACGGTCGATGATCATGCGTCTTGCCGTCGGATCCGGTGAAGCTCGTCGCGCCGGGTTTGAGTGACGGGTAGTTGGCTTCGTAGCCACCACTGTACATGAGACCGTGATGCATGGGTGTTTGGTAAAGGGTGTAGGGTAAAACTAGAGCTTCGACAGCTTCTCGACCGCTTTCTCGAGAGTCTCCATTTTCTTGCAAAACGCAAATCGCGTGTAGCGCTTCCCATCAGGCGAACCGGGGCGATAGAAACTCGAACCGGGCACCGTTGCCACACCAATCTCTTTCGTCAGCCACTCAGCAAACGCCATATCCTCGAGCTTGCTGATCCCCGTGAAGTCGGTGAAAAAATAGTACGCTCCCGCCGGATCGGCGAACCTGAAACCTGCCTTGCGGAGAGCGGCCCCGAGGAAATCACGACGCTGGCGGTAGTCATCCGCAATCTGCGTGTAATACTCCTCCCCGAAACCGTACCCGATTGCGGCCGCATGCTGTAGGGGCGCCGGCGCTCCTACGGTTAAGAAATCATGAACTTTTCGGATGGCGTCGGTTCGTTCAGGGCTGGCGATGGCATATCCAAGGCGCCAACCCGTAATGCTGAAGGTCTTGGAAAGACTCGAAATGGTAACAGTGCGTTCGCGCATCCCGGGGAGCGTCGCGATGGGGATGTGGGCGCCGTCGAAGATGATGTACTCGTAGGGGTCGTCGGTGAGCACGAGGAGATCGTGCTCGATTGCAAGGGCCGCGATCGCTTCCATCTCCGATCGCGAGAAGACGTGCCCGGTGGGATTGTGCGGCGAATTGAGCACGATGGCGCGCGTCTTCATCGTGATGGCTTTTTTCAGCGCGGCGAGGTCGAACTCCCAGTTGGGCGGACGGAGTGGAACGAAGACGGGGGTGGCTTCGCACAGGATCGCATCGGGCCCGTAGTTTTCGTAGAAGGGCTCGAAGATGATGACCTCATCACCCGGGTCGAAGAGCGCGAGAAACACCGATGCGGTCGCCTCGGTCGCGCCGCACGCAACGGTGATTTCGCGTTCCGGGTCAACCGTCATTCCGTAGCGGCGCGCGTATTTCCCGACGATGGCGTCACGCAGAACCTTGGAACCCCACGTCGTCGCGTACTGATTGATGTCGTTCCGTATCGCGTCGATCGCGGCCTCTTTCATCGACTCGGGCATCGGGAAATCCGGGAAGCCCTGCGAGAGATTCACGGCACCGTGGGTATTCGCGAGACGGGTCATCGCGCGAATCACGGATTCGCCGAACGTCCTGGTGCGGAGTGCGTTACGGAGGTTGGTGGCTGTCATGGCGGACGAAAGGTCGCACCCTGACGCGTTCCGCTCAACCATGAGCTATCGAAAAGCTGAACGCTGAACGCAGAGATCGCAGAGGCGCAGAGGGCGCAGAGGCGAGTGTTCAATGCTTTTGGGGTGTTGCCTGCAAAGACCCGTGCAGGGCGAACCCCAAAGAAGAAGAACGCCTTTCTCTGCGACCTCTGCGCCTCTGAGCCCTCTGCGTTATGCCTTTTCAGAGGAGGTTGAGCGCCGATTTCGACTCCCGCTCGAGCTGCGCGAGAGTGCACTGCAGAGGTTCCTTGTCGGGACGCCAGCGATGGAACGACGTCCCATGTCGAAACCGGCCGCCGCTGAAGTGGTCGTATGAGACCTCCACCACCAGTTCCGCCCTGAGGGGATTCCACTCACCGGTTCGCTCTGTGCTCCAGCGACTGGGGCCGCCGGGCGCGTTGCCGGTAAACCCGGGAGGCTCGATCAGCTTCTCCAGTTTCTTCGTCACCGCTGCTTTTTCCGCCGTGGGGACATTGGATGTGAACCCGACGTGGTGCAGAAGCCCTGCGTTGTCGTAGAGGCCAAGAAGGAGCGAGCCCACGACTTTGCCCTTGGACGCATAGCGAAATCCGCCGACCACGCAATCTGCGGTCCGTATTTGCTTGATCTTCTGCATCCCCTTCCGGTTGCCCGACTGATAATCGAGATCAGCGCGCTTGGCGATGATGCCGTCGAGCCCGCTTCCGACCGATTTGAGCCAGCGCTCAACGACACGAAGGTCGGTCGTCGCCGGGGACAGGCTGAGACGATCCACACCGTCGCCGTACTTCTTCATGAACCCTTCGAGAGCAACGCGACGCTCTGCGAGCGGACGATCGACCAGTGAAACGCCGGTCGCATCGGCGAGCAGGTCGAACGCGATGAAGGTCGAAGGTGTTTCCCTCGCGAGCTTTTCCACGCGGCTCCTGGCCGGATGGATGCGCATCAGCAGATCATCGAACGACAGCGCTTTACCGATCGGAACGACGATTTCACCGTCGAGAACGAACTGCTTCGCGCCTATGGCGAGAATGGTTTCGACGACGTCGGGGAAATAGCGCGCGAGTGGCTTCCCTGCCTTCGACATCAGCTCGACGGAATCACCATCGCGAAAGGCGAGGCAGCGGAAGCCGTCCCATTTTGGCTCGTACTGCCACTCGTCGCCGGTAGGAATCTCCCCGACGAGCTGTGCTTCCATCGGCGCATACGTCTCTTTCAGCGGGAGCATCAGAGAAGCCCTGCGAGCGCGAACCGCGGACGCTTCGCCGCAACGGGCTTCCACAGATCACCGAGCTTTGCGATGCGCTCCGGCATGTTGTCCATGCGGAAGTCTTCGATCTCGATGCCGTTTTCAATTTCCTCCCACGACACCGGCGCTGACACCGGCGCGCGAAGCCGAGGGCGCGGGGAGTACACCGAGGCCAGTGTGCGTCCCCACGCATTCTGGTTGTAATCCACGAGCACGCGCGCCCTGGGCCGCTTCGCAACCCGGTACTCGGATGTGAGGAGCGCTGGCTTGAGTTTCGCGATCGTGACGGAAAAAGATTTTGCGAAGGTCCACACCTGCTTCTGCGTTGGACCGCGAACGATTGGCACATACACGTGAATCCCGCGCGAGCCTGACGTCTTTGCGACCGGTTTCATGCCAAGGCCGATCAGGCCGTCGCGCACAACGACTGCGGCCTCGCGCACCTGGTCGAATGTCGCCCCCGGCGTCGGATCGAGGTCGAAGTGCAGCACATCCGGAACGTTCGTGTCATCGCAGGTCGCATACCACGGATTCAAATCAATGCATCCGAGATTGATGATCCAGAGGAGGGACGCGAGGTCCTGCACCATCGGGAAATCGATGATGTTACCCGAGCGATGTTCGATGCGGCACGTCTCGATCCACTCCGGTCGCGGCGATGGCGCACGTTTCATGAAGAAGTGTTCGCCATCGATGCCGTTCGGGTACCGCTTCATGACCATCGCGCGATCGCTGAGATGCGGCAGCAGTACGGGCGACACATCGGCGTAATACTGGAGGAGATCGCGCTTCGTGATGTTGTCGTCCGGCCAGTAGACCTTTGCGAGATTCGTGAGCCTGACACGCTTCTTCGCGACGGTTATTTCGACATCGCCTGTCTCGTTCGGTATGCTGAATCGTGACGCCCTGCCGACGGTTTGCGACGTCACCTCAGTTTCACCAGTTTCGGCGGGCGGCGGCCGTGCCGCTCGCTTCCCGTCACGCGTGCATACGCGAGCTCCGCGCCGTCGCGCGTCGCGCGCAGCAGGAGACCCCCGCGGCTCATATCGCCGCGGCCAACGAACGACTCCGGAAACAGAAGCCGGTCGCCGAAGACCGAGAGAAGAGGGTCGACGTACTTTCCGGTCGCGATGCTGCCGAGGAGAACGACGTTCGTGTCATCATCCAGCAACGACGCGAGCGCGCGCGCATCGCGCAGAAACGGTTCCCGGAACGCGGGGTCGTCGGCGCCTATGTCGACGCGCGCGAACGACTCGAGGTCATCGCGCGATACGATGGTCTCAGGGGGCAGGAGCCCGCGCTGCGTCGTGATTACCTGCGTCGCAGATACCCCCGCCGGCGCCCGCCCGAAGGCCTCCGCGTAAGCGCGCTTCCCGCGAAAGTAGAGGCCGCTGAGAAACGTGAACACATCCCCGATCGGCGCGCCCGCCCCTTCACGAAGCATCCGCGCCAGAGGAAATTGCGCGCGCGGATTGAAGAGGAGTTTGCCCCGTTCACCGTCGAGGCGGGCCGGGCTGAGGATGAAGATCTGGTGCATCCATCGTTCGTACCGCCCGGGATGGTTTCACGTTCCGCAGATCCTCCGCCCCTATTAACGCAGAGGACGCAGACGCGCAGAGATCGCAGAGGAGAGCAAGAGCGTCTTTTTCCTTGGGGGTGTGCCAGGCGCAGATCTGCGCAGGCCACACCCCCAACAAAAATCTGTAGCGCCTTTTCTCTGCGACCTCTGCGCCTCTGCGCCCTCTGCGTTAAGCAGTCAGCGGAGTCTTTACGGCCGAAGCCTGTGCATCATCCGCGGGAACGGAATGACCTCTCGCACATGCGGCGTTCCGCAGATCCACCCCACGGTACGCTCGAGGCCGATGCCGAAGCCTGAGTGCACGAACGTTCCGTACCGCCGGAGATCGAGATACCAATCGTACGCCGCGAGGGGCAATCCTTCTTCCTCGATGCGCTTCACGAGCTTGTCGTAATCGTCCTCACGCTGCGACCCACCAATCATCTCGCCGTATCCCTCCGGGGCGAGGCAGTCCGAGCACAGCACGGTGCGCGGATCGGCCGGGTTCTCCTTCATGTAAAACGCCTTCGCTTCCTTCGGATAGTTCTTCACGAAAATCGGACGATCGTAGTCTTCCACGAGGAGGGACTCGTCCTCGGCGCCAAGGTCGTCGCCCCATTTGATCGCTGATCCCTTTTTCTGCAGGGTCGCGACAGCGTCGCCGTATTCGATCCGCGGAAACGGTGCCTTCACATTCGCGAGCTTCGACACGTCGCGCTCGAGCACCTTGAGCTCTTCACCACGGCGCTCGACCGCGCGCTGCACCAGATACGACACCAGCTCCTCCTGGAGCCGCATGTTGTCGTCCTGATCGTAGAACGCCATCTCCGGTTCGATCATCCAGAACTCGGTGAGATGCCGGCGCGTCTTGGACTTCTCGGCGCGGAAGGTCGGACCGAAGGTGTAGATGCGCCCCAGCGCGGCGGCGGCGGCCTCACCGTAGAGCTGCCCCGTCTGCGCGAGGTATGCCTTGCCGAGATCGAAGTACTCGGTCTCGAACAGTCCTGATCGCTCGCCGATCGCGTCGGTGAGGATGGGCGTATCGACGTGCGTGAATTCGCGCTCGTAGAAAAAGTCGTGTATCGCCTGCTCGACCTCGTGCCGAACGCGCATGAGCGCGACCTGGCGCGGCGAACGGAGCCAGAGGTGCCGGCGATCGAGGAGGAAGTCGATGCCGTGTTCCTTCGGCTGAATCGGATAATCGAGGGGGCTTTCGCCGAGGAGCTCGACATTGGTGACCGTGAGCTCATGTCCCCCCGGGGCGCGCGCGTCGGCGCGAACCTCGCCCGTGACGGCGACACTCGATTCCAGCGTGAGCTTCGCGAACAGCTCCCACACTTCGGGCGCGAGCTGATTCTTGACGAGCACACACTGCAGCGTGCCGCTGCCGTCGCGCATCACGATGAACGCGACCTTTCCGGATGAGCGCAGATGGGTGACCCATCCGCGCACTGTCACCGACGCGCCGACGTGCTTCGACAGCGCGCTGATATGAACGTTCGATTCGATCACGAAGTTTTATCGTCCTGTGTACGCGATACGGAATATGTTGCCGCGGCCATCGTCGCTCACGAGAATGGACCCGTCGCGAAGCTGAGCGAGACCCGTTGGCCGCTGCCCCGCTGCCTGGAATCCTTCGGCGAACACGCGATGCGCGCCGGCGGCTTTGCCATCTTTCATGGGAAGAAACGTCACGTTGAATCCCTGCTGTGGCAACGGTGCGCGGTTCCATGAGCCATGGAACGCCACGAAGATTCCGTCGCGGGAATCCGGTGGGAACTGCGTTCCCGTGTAAAACATCGCCGCATTCGGCGCCCAGTGTCCGGGAAATGCGTACACCGGCGCGGTCTTGTCCCTGCAGCGATTGTCCTGTTTGTTGTCGCCACCGTATTCCGGGGCCGTGACCTTTTTCTTCTCTTCCACCGAGTAGTAGCAATACGGCCAGCCGTAATCCCCGCCCTTCACGACGTGAAAGAGTTCCTCCGCAGGATTCTCTGCGCTGTATTCCTGCGTGCGTCCCCAGTTGTCCATCAGCTGATCGCGCCCGTGCTGAACGACGTACAACTCGTTATCGCGCGGATTCACAGTGAGGGAAACGCCGTTCCGGATCCCCGTGGCAAATCGCTGCGCGGGGCTGAACGTCTGCCCTTTTCTGTTCGCGTCAAACTCCCAGATGCCGGCCCGCGTCTGAAGCTCGACACACGGATCGACGCCCATCGACTCCTTCCCGCGGTCGGTTGCCTGGCAAGAGTTCGTCATCGACCCGACGTTCACATACACTGAGTTGCCACGCACCACGACATCACGCGTGGTATGTCCGGGGCCCCCCGGAAGTCCCGTCACGATCGTATCGATCGCGCCGGTGAGATCGGTGGTGGAGCCGCGAAACGGATACCGAACCACCATCGTTCCGCCCATTTCGGCGTAGAGCGCATTGTTGGCGATCCAGATGCCGCTGCCGGTGGCATCAGCGACTTTTTCCACGGCATCGGCTTTTCCATCGCCATTGGCGTCGCGCATGCGAACGATTCCCCGCAAAGGTTCGCTCCCGCGGCCGCGGCTCGAAATGACGAACACATCGCCGTTGCTCGCGACCGCCATGTGCCGTGGACTTACGAGTCCCTTTGCAAACACACCGGCGCAGAACCCGGCGGGGACCTTGATCCCTGCGTTATCGGCGTCGCATCCCTTTCCGATGGTCGTCGCCTGCGCATCCGCAGGCGAATGCACGACGAACGCGGCGCCGAAGGCGACCGCGATGACAAGATTGCGCATGGTTGTTCGGCTCCGGTACGAGCGTTGGCTTTCGCGCGCTACTTTCGCGCGCGAAACCACGCGTAGGTCTTTTCGAGGCCGGCGGTCAGCGTCGTTTCCGGCTCCCATCCAAGCATCTCTTTCGCCTTCGTGCAGTTCAGCACTGATGCGAGAATTTCGCCCCGGCGCTCGGGAGCGTGATTGATGCTGGGTTCGCCCCCGGCAATCCGCCCCAGCTCGCGCGCCAGATCGAGTACCGACGTTTCAACCCCCGTCGCGATGTTGAACGCGCGCGCGTCGAGGGGTCCGGCAGGCGGGATGGGTGAGGTAGCCGCGAGAAATACCGCCCGGGCAACGTCGTCGACGTACACGTAGTCACGGGTCTGCCGGCCATGACCGAAGATCGTGATTGGCTCGCCGGCTCCCAGCTTGCCAACGAAAATCGAAACAACTCCGGCTTCGCCGTGCGGATCCTGTCGTGGCCCGTACACGTTGCCGAGCCGCAGGACGACCGACTCGACCTTATGCACGCGCCCGTAGTAGGCCGCGTAATACTCGGCCGAGAGCTTCGCGATGCCGTAGGGGGCATCGGGATTTTTCGGCGTCAGCTCGTCGCTCGCCGCGGTTGCGACATCACCGTACAGCGCACCGCCCGTCGAAATGAACACGAAGCGGCATTTGTCGTCCTCACCACGGAGACGAATCGCTTCGAGCAGGTTGAGGGTGCCAGCAATGTTTACATCGGCGTCGTACCGCGGATCGGAGACACTCTTCCGCACGTCGATCTGCGCGGCGAGATGCGCAATGACATCGAAGCTCTTGTCGCTGGCCAGCTTCGCCGCCTCGACCGATCGCACATCGAGCACGTGCAGGACCGCGTTGGCCGGCAGATTCTCGCGCTTACCGGACGAAAGGTTATCCAGGATGTGCACTTCCCAGCCGGCCGCGAGAAAGCGGTCAGCCGCTGTAGATCCGATGAACCCGGCTCCCCCGGTAATCAATGCTTTTGGCAACCATCCTCCGTCTGCAGTTCGTGGACTGTAAATGTAAAACTAACCGACACGAAACAGTTCCAGCGCCCGCTTGTATCGCTCCCGCAAAATGCGCGACAACCCGGCGTTTTCGCGCTTGATCAGTGAGGGATCCGCCGTGAGGATTTCGTTCGCCACATCCCGGGCCACCTCGTTCAGCTCCGCGTCCCTGTCGAGAGGATCGGCAATACGAAACGTCGGAACACCACTCTGGCGCTCGCCAAACAGGTCCCCCATTCCACGGAGGCGCAAATCCGCACGGGCAATCTCGAAACCGTCGTCGGTCTCGACGAACAATCTTAACCGGTCGGCGGAGTCCCCGGACGTCGCGCTCATCAGGATACAGAAAGCCCGCTCTGCCCCCCGCCCTACCCGTCCGCGCAACTGATGCAGCTGCGCCAGCCCGAATCGATCGGGGTGCTCAATGAGCATCACATTCGCGTTGGGAACGTCGATTCCCACCTCGATCACGGTCGTCGCGACCAGAACATCGATGGCACCGTCCCGGAATTGGCGCATCACTGCGTCTCGATCCTCCGCTGCGAGCCGCCCATGCAGGAGGGCGAGCTTCCGGTGTTTGAACGTTCCTCCGGCCAGGCGCTCGTATTCCTCCGTGGCAGTCTTGAGCGCGTGTTTGTCACTCGGCTCTATCGCCGGATAAACGATGTAGGCCTGGCGCCCCTCCGCGAGCTGCTGGTCCACGAACGTGTAGACTTTTTCCCGGGCGGATGCTGGTCGTAACGCTGTGGAAACAGGTTGGCGCCCCGGGGGGCGTTGATCCAGGACGGATATATCGAGGTCGCCGTAGGCGGTCAGCGCGAGGGACCGCGGGATCGGCGTCGCGCTCATGAGCAACATGTCTGGGCGCCCCCCTTTTTCGATGAGGGCGGCGCGTTTTTCGACGCCGAAACGGTGCTGCTCGTCGATGACCACCAGACCGAGCCGCGCAAACTCGGTGGCCTCCTCCGCGAGTGCATGCGTGCCGATGGCGACGACCGGTTCCGTGCTCGCCAGTCGCGTCGCGGCCGCGCGCCGCGCCTTGGCCGACATGGATCCGGTCACCATGACCGGTTCTATGCCTAGGGGGGCCAGAAACTTCGCAAACGTGGAGTGATGCTGCTCCGCGAGAAGCTCAGTTGGCGCCATGAGTGCGGACTGGAAGCCGTTTTCACGGGCGAGCATGGCGGCGAACAGCGCGACGATCGTTTTGCCACTGCCGACATCGCCCTGCAGAAGGCGATGCATGCGCCGCGGCGAACACATGTCGGCCACGATTTCGCGAATCGACCGCGTCTGCGCACCCGTCAGCTCGAAGGGAAGTGACTGCCGCAGCTTCGTCGTCAGATCGCGCCGGTTGGTGAACTCGATACCGGCGCGCTCGACGCGCAGCAATTCGCGAGCGCGCAAATGAAGAATCTGCACGCACAGCAATTCCTCGAACGCAAGCCGCGCGCGACCGCGGAGTGCCGCTTCGACGGAATCGGGACGATGGACGAGACGAAGGGCCTCACCAAGGGGTGGCACTCCGGCGCGAGACAGAATCGCGGGGCTGAGATACTCCTCGACCTGGGGGAGAAGCGCGTCGAGATGCTGCTCGATGATCGAACGCACGACTTTGAACGACAGCCCTTCCGTCGCTGCATACACGGCGAGCACACGACCTTCGGCCGCATTTTCGTCGCTGCCGAGATTGATCGTCTCGCGAGGCTGCAGTTGTCGCCCATGGAAAAAGCGAACCGGGCCGCTGAGGAGGAGCGTGTCACCTTCGTTGATGCTGCGATCGAGGAATGGCTGCCCGGGCCATCCCGCCTCGATCATTCCGGAAGCATCCCTGATCACCGCCTGGAATACGCGGAGTCCTCGCCGCGTGGGAATAATGCCTTTCGAGATGACTTTGCCAATTACCGTCACGTCCATGCCGACGCTGAGCTTCGCAACGGGCATGACGGTCGTCGCATCCTCATACCGATGCGGAATGTGCAGAAGGAGATCGTGCGCGGTGAAGACGCCGAGGCGGCGGAACGCATCAGCGCGCCGCGGCCCAACTCCTTTCAGATAATTGACCGGCGTATGCAGCGCGACGCGCTGTCCGCGAGCTGGCCTGCCGCCGGTCATTCCGCGAGGAGTGACTCCGCGAACTTCTCCGCGTCGAACGATGCGAGATCGTCAACGCCTTCGCCGACTCCGATGAACTTCACGGGGACATTGATCGCCTCGTGCACCGCGACGACGATGCCACCCTTGGCGGTGCCGTCGAGCTTCGTCACGACGAGACCCGTGAGCGGCACTGCTGCCGAGAATTGTTTCGCCTGCGCGATGGCGTTCTGGCCGATGGTTCCGTCGAGCACGAGGAGCGCTTCGTGCGGCGCGCCCGGAAGACGCTTTGCGACGACGCGCTGCACCTTCCGCAGCTCTTCCATCAGCGCATCGCTCGTGTGCAGACGTCCCGCCGTGTCGATGATGACGGTGTCGCATCCACGCGCAATGGCCGCGTCGATCGCGTCGAACCCGACGGCGGCCGGGTCTCCGCCGGCGCGCCCCGAAACGAAATCAGCGCCGCTTCGCTCCGCCCACACTCGCAGCTGATCGATCGCGCCGGCGCGGAACGTGTCTCCCGCTGCGAGGAGAACTTTCTTTCCTTCGCGAACGAGGCGCGTTGCCAGCTTGCCGATGAAGGTCGTCTTCCCCGCCCCGTTCACGCCAATCACGAGAATGACTGTCGGCGGTACCGCCGCTCGTACGAGTCTTATGTCAGCGTCGCCTGTGTTCAGCACGCGGGCGATTTCTGCGCTCAGCGCGCTACGGAAATCCGCCGATGTTTTCAGCTCACCGCGTTTCGCCCGGCGTTCGATTCCTTCGACGAGCATCGTCGCAACAGCGAAGCCCAGATCCGCCTCGAGCAGCGTCTGTTCGAGCTGACCGAGTGAAGTTTTGTCGGGGCCGCCGCGCGCGAGTACGCCAACATCGAGGAGCGCGACATCCTTGATGCGTTGCCAGAGCGAACGCCGCGGCGAGTGCATCGCCCGCCTAGCGGAGTCCCGCGCTGCGGCGCACCAGCCACTCCGTGCAGAGTGCAACGAGCGCGATGACATACGCCCACCACACATCGCGGAGGCGCGGGGCGAGGCCTGACGGGCGCGCGGTACCCTTGTTGCCGCTCGCGACCGTCGGGCGTCGCGGCAGCCATTCTCTCGAAGCAGAAACAACGAGGCGCGTGCGGCCTCCGGGTACTGTGATGTCATACTCGCCGATCGGCAGCGGTGGGGACTCCGCTACAGTCGCACTTCCCGGAAAACGGAGCACCACCGTATCAACGCGGGCGTCACCGGAACTACGCAGCGTGACCGTCACGATTGAATCACGCCTGGCACCGCGCCGCCAGACGATCTGCTCGCCGGCGCGTGTCCACGCGCTCGCGGGAACGGCGCCCCTGCGATCGTCGCCGCCGGCCGCCATCCAGTCGAAGACACCACCCCAGAGCGCCGAGAAGGCTTCTGTGCTTGCGCCCGCCCGGAAGCGCCAGCGCCAGTATCCGCTTCCACTCACGACGACAATGCGGCGGGGCTGTTCGCTCCCCGCGATCAGCGCATGTTCATCACGCGCAGAACGGCGCCGCTGCGCCGACAGCGCCGTCCACTCCCCCTTTGGCGCGGCACCGACAGCAAGAGGCGGGAGCGAATCCCACGGAAGTCCCGCCAGCGCTGCAGCAACCGGTGATGCAGGGGCAGCCATGGCGTACCATTCATCGCCGTCGCCTGCCGAAGGAGCAAGGAGCGCGAGCGCCCCCGTCGTCAATGCGCGCGGCGCGCCGAAGAGTGCTGTGTCACCATGGATGATCGCGATTGGCGCTTCAGCGAGCGCTGCGCGAACGTCTGCTTCGGTGGCGGGGGTGAAGCCTGGCTCCTGGCGCCACACGCCAGGGGCAACGCGATAGTACGCACGCACGGCAATCGCGAGCGTTCCACGCAGGACTTCGAGCGCGAAACGCGCATCCTGATCTGGCGCCGTGCTCGCAAACACCGCACGGGGCGCGGACGCGACATCGAGCGCCGCGGCGAGAGAATCGTTGCGCGGTGTCGCATCGCCCGGCGCAGAAATGGACGCGCGCAGCGTTCGGTGCTCACCGCCATCGAGCGGCACACGAATCTTCGCGCGCACATCGCGCTCGGCGAACGGCGCGAGTGAATCGAATGGGATCCTGTCGAACGGTGCGCGGTCGAGCGTCAGCGTCGCCGTCCCCGCGCTCGATCCTGCGGCGCCAGCGGAGAGGCGAACGACCACCTCGATGGTGTCACCACCGACGGCGGAGCGCGGGAGATCGAGACCGAGAATCGCTACATCACGTCCCGTGGCCGGTGGAGCAATCTCTATGCGGGAGCCGGCGAGGACACGCTCGAGAATTTCGGGATCGTCGATCTCGCCATCGCTGAAGAGGACGAGCGGACGCCCGACGCCGAGGGCACGGTTGACGATCCCTTCGACGCGACTGGCTGCATCTGCGGCGACCGAATCCCGTCCCGCGGGGCGCACGGAGTCACCGACGAGCCACAGCGTGTCGCCCCCCGCTTCGCGGCGCGCACGGTCGAGCGTGGCGCGCCATGCAGAATCCGCGCGCCCCCGCTGCCAGCTCGCTGAAGCGTCCACCGCGACCATCGGTGCGCGCATCGACGCCTTGCCGCGTGGAGCATCCAGCGCGAGTGCGATGGCGAATACGACGGCAATGACACGAAGGAGCGCCGCGAGCCAGACCGTGGGCGTTCTTCGTTCGCGAAAGTAGTGGAAGGCGGCGAGGGCGATTCCAACGCCCGCCGCGATTAGCCATGAGAGCACGAGCGAAGATAACCGGGCGGTGTGCGGGGAAGGAACGGACGGGGCGGGATTGTGGACGAGATTGACGCGACGGACGAGACCGACGAGACGGACGGGACGGACGCGACGGACGCGACGGACGAGATGGACGGGACGGACAGGCGTTTGGAGAACGCGTGCGCGTCACGCGTGGCGGTCGGGGCTGCTATTGAGCGGACGCCAACCTTACCACACCCTCCGGCCTCCCAAGCAGCCCTGAGAGCACCCCTCGCCGCTGATCAAATTCCCCCCGGTACTGCGCCTCGAGGGGCGTGCCTTCTGCACTCATCAGTGCGCGAGCGGGATTGGTCTGCTTGCCGCCAACCAGGATCTCGAAATGGAGATGCGGCGCAGTGGCAAGTCCCGTCATGCCGACGAAGCCGATCGTCTGCCCCTGTTCGACATGTGAGCCCGTCCGTATACCGGAGGCGAAGGCGCGGAGATGGGCGTAGCGCGACACCAGGCCGTTGGGGTGTTGTACCTCCACCATGTTGCCGTAGCCACCCGGATTGTAGACCGAACGCAGAACGCGGCCGTCGGCGATGCTGCGCACCGGGGTCCCCGATACCGCAGCATAATCAGTACCTGCGTGCATCCGGCGAATCTTGAGAATCGGATGGAATCGCGATCCGAATGACGACGAGATGCGCGAGAACTCGATTGGGGCGCGAAGAAACGCAGTCGCAAGAGATTTGCCCGTCGCATCGAAGTAGCGCGTCTTCGTTTTCCCGCCGGTCGACACTGTGAAGTGATACGCCTCGATGGGCTTTCCACCAACGAGGAGTCGCGTCGCGAGCACGCGCCGGACGCGCGTGGTGGAGTCGGGACCGCGGGCGCGTTCGAGCAATGCGTAGACCGAGTCTCCGGGCTGGAGATCATGACTCATGTCCACGCGATACTCGTATACACTCGCGACGGCATTGTAGAGTTGCTCACGTACAGATGGGAACATCGCCTGAGCCCCGCTGAGCAGCGCCGAGCGAAGTGATCCGCCTTCGGGAACCGCGCCGTGCATCACGACGGTATCGACTTCCCATGGCAACGTTTCCTGCGCAACACTCCAGCCGCCGCTCGAGTCGCGAGTGATCCTTAATATCGAATCGATCGCGAGTTTGAGAATCACTTCATTCGGAGCGCCACCGATGCTATCCGAGTGAAACTCCACCGGCATGTTGGCCCGCATGCGACGCGGATCGAGCATTGGCGCGGCTATGAGAATCTGCTGGATCACCGCCGCATCGAGACCGCCGCGGCGCATCAGCTCTTTCCAGCACAGTGGGATCCGAAGCTTGGAATTCACGTGACTTGAAGTCGCGGC
>JADMIO011054710.1_pt1 | contig 97546 bp, 65 predicted proteins | sample 8958161 | NCBI WGS metagenome assembly JADMIO01 (sample SAMN16585339, study PRJNA669376) | soil metagenome | isolation source: Crop rotation soil | place: USA: Cullars Rotation, Alabama | collected 2011
CCCCCCCCCACTCCCCGAAACGATCGTCTCCAAAAATCCAGAATCCGACTTGGTTAACATATATCAAGGCTGTAATATTCGCTGTCGAGATTGGATATGAAAGCCCTGCGCACGGCGAAGTTATTTTAATTGTCAGACTCTTCTGAAATAAGACTCAGGCCACCTGCATTGCCTTTGACAACAACTTTTTCAAACCTGTTTGCTACAGCTTGGATCTATCGTTCATCTTGACCAATGTTTGGTATCACCCGTTCCTTGCTACAAGATCGAGCAGAATTGAAATAGCGGCCGTCCTCATTAGTCGAGAAGAACGTTATGCGTGAAACGTGCATTCTACTGCTGCTCGCGTCAAATGACGTGGAGACTTTAGATTCACGTACGGCTGACGAAATTAGAGAGATCGACAAGATCATTCAGTCCGCTACTTACCGGGATTCGCTTAAGCTCTTGCCTCATCCAGGCGTGCAGGCTTCAGACATAACTAGGTTGTTATTGAGATACAAGCCTCACATTCTTCATATCAGCGGCCACAGCAGGAAGACTGAGGGACTGGTTCTCGAGGACAAGGGCGAGGTTGTAAAGTTGAACTGTGCTCAACTTGTCAATCGCATAGTAAGCGCAACCGACGACGCTCTCCGTCTTGTGTTTTTTTCCTTTTGCTATTCAGGGCCCTGCGCTACCGCGATTTCGAAAAACGTTCCTTATGCCATAGGCGTGAGTGATGAGATCTACGCAGGCTCTTTGCTCGTCTTTTCGCGAGCCTTCTACGAAGCATTGGCAGCTGACATGTCAGTTCAGCGGGCGTTTCACTTTGCGTGTGAATCTTTGAAGAGGGCTGGGCTGGAAGGTTCCGACGCAATGGTACTGCGAGTGCGCAGCGGCATGAACGCAGAAGTCCCTTTCTTGAGCTCAATGGGGCTCCTCGATAAAGCGCCGCAGAGTCAGCAAGGAAACATTTCTGTTTTAAGTGAACTGGCAACCAAATTCGACTCTCAATTACGGATTGCCGGATACGTCAGAGATGAGAAGGACGTGAGACGTGCAATCTATCTGGATGAGGGCCTCTACGTACATCGAGTACGAGCTGAAGAGGCGATAACCGAATTCATCACTAAGGCTACGGGGGATGCGCACCGTGCAGGCAAATGGCTCAGCATTGTAGGCGATGCCGGGCATGGAAAGAGCTCATTACTTTGGCATCTCTTTACTGAGCTAAGTCGCAAAACTACGTTTGCGGTAATTCCGTTCATGGCGCAAATGGAAGATGATTTTGCGGCAGTTGTGAGGACAGTAGCTCAAGAACGAGACCTTCGATCACAAAGCCAACTCGTTGTCCTCGTTGACACATTGGACCTAGTTGTAGGAGTTGACGATCAACAACTGGCGAAGGCGATTAGTGACCTCGTGGCGCTGGGAGCGTTAGTAATCACAACATCGCGGAAGCAGGAGGCGGATCAACTAGGGCGACTTCTGAGTAGTAATGGTCGGGTTGAATTACGACGTTATAACGATCAGGAAGCACAACAGGCGATTCGGAACCAGGTACGCATTTATTATCGAGATAAGTCTGAGATCAAACAACAGGAACAATTTGATAAGGTTTGGGGCCTATTAGAACAACAGCGCGATGTCAGAGAATTGGATCTTGAGCCCTTGATTCTGAGAATGCTGTTTGAGGTCTATGCTCCCGAAGATATACCGCGCGATGTAAACACTCAACAGGTATACCGGCATTACTGGCAGAAAATTGTGCTGTTTGATCGGGTGGTTAAGAATTCGGACGAGCGCATGCAGCGAGAACAGCTATGTCGCTACGTCGCTCGCGGTGTTGCGTTTGGCGAAACTCACTCCGATAAATTCCTGATTGGCTCACTGATGACAAATCCGGGCAGCGGGCCCCACTCTCCTTTTAAAACGATTGAGGGATTGGTGTCATCTGGTGTTCTTCAGTGGGCTGAAGGCCGCGGCAGCGTTCGGTTTTTTCACCAGACCTTTCTGGAGTTTACCGCTGCCTATGATTTGCTCTCTCTGGATCGCGAATCACTGCATGGATACGCTAATCGGCTTCTTGAAGACGTTGCCAGTTTCAACTTTTTCCGTGCCCCAATCTTAAAACAGTTAACGATCCAATCATTCGATAGCGATCAGGAACTTCACCTCCAATTGATGAGGGGATTAAGACACGTCAACAACGAACTGGCTGCTCAACTAGCACTGGAAATTATTGGCAAAATCCCGTTTTCAGAAAAGAGTCACCAAATTGTTCGTCAATGGATTGAGGAGGAGCCCCAAACATTAAGAGGTGTCATCTGCGAGACTGTTAGACATTATCCAAAGAGCAAAACTGAATTGGCACTGGATCTTCTGGAGCCATACATTTCCTCAAATAAGGAAACAGCTATCTACTCGATTTGTTCTGAGATATTTTCGCGAAGTGAACCGGAAATAGTGCACCGCTTCCTTCATCGACAGTTGCCGCGCGTGATCGAAGCGAATGACGACACGAAGACCTATTTTAAAACCGCGCTATGCGCGGTTGGCGAGTATGGTGCAGCGAATGTCATTAGCGATTTGCTGGAGCTTTTGCCAGCCGTGAAGGCGGGGCAGCAGGCGGCAATTTTGGATGGAATCGCAGATCTATTAACCGCGGAAACTGCGTTGCCTGGAGATAGCGTCGTCAGAAAAGTCATTGATTTGCTGCCCGAGATTCCGGGTAAGCGGCGAAACGAAGTATGGGAGTCTCTCTGCCGGCTTACCGCTAAATTGAACAGGGTTTCGCCAACAACGGCGCAGGCCATCGTAAACTGGTTAACAGAAAGCAAGATTTGGCAACGCGACATTAGCACCGCTCAGTACGTGGGGAGAATTGTGGGTCACATAATCGCAGACGTACCGGTGGTGGAGCAGGCGATAAATGAATTACGGTCCAGCGACCATTTTGCCAGGATGTTCAATACCGGATTGCTTGCAAATGCACCGCCCGAACTATCGCAACATATTATGAGGCTCATTCTCACGATCGATCAAAAATCGTTTTCAGGAGTCGACAGTGTTCGCGCACTCTTCACTGTGGTTAGTAAGCTCTCTGGTATCAGTGCAAATCAAATGATTGAGTTCCTCTCCCGCTGGAGATGGCCAACGAGCGGTATCGGCAACCCGTTAGTACCGATACTCGAGCGGTTGGGGGCAACGGATCCACAAGCCACAAAGGAATTGCTTTTAAACCAGCTCAAACAACCTGAAGCGCACAACGAAAGAATCATTCGCGCACTAACCCTGCTGATTCAAGACAAGCCCGACACATTCGACTCAGCCGAGCTTTATGAAATTTATGAAAGGTCGTTCGCCCGGCAAAGCAGCCGCAAAGTGATTGCGGCAGCCGTCGGCGCGATTGCCACGGTCGACCGTAAACTGGCTGAGACAATGTCTACCCGGCTTTTCAATGAAGAAGGTAAAAACTGTCAGATAACCGTGATCAATTCGCTGATGTATTCGCTGACATCCGATCCTGAATTTGCACTCCAATTTGGACCTCGCATCATTGAAACGTCGTTACAGCAACATATCCCCGGTCTGCTCGACAATTTTCTCGTTACGCTCAAGGCTACCCCACGCAGGCATTCAGCGCTGCTCTTGTCGCGTCTCGACTCGTGGTTCACGGACGCTGTCATGCAGCAACTCGACGCAAAGATTTTGGGTGAGCTTCTTGCGCTTTTGAGAATGGCCGCCGAAGCCGATCCGGATTTATCGTTTCAAATTTCACAACGAATACCTGTCAACAATAAGGGGCTAGCTGGTGGGCTAGCGGCGCTTTACGATAACGTCTCAGCACACAGTGACGATCCAGAACTACTCGGCGCCGTTTTGCAGGCAGTCGCAACAGTCGCTACCTATAATCAAGTGCGAATTGGAAATGCTTTAAAGCGTACGCTACCGCGGTTGGGGCAGAAGATAGGCAGTACACCTGTGATTGAAATAGTCATGTCTATTTATAAGACCATTGAAAGCGAACAGTCGTTGAAGGATCTTTTTATTGCCGCTTTTGAGGTTCCTGGTTGGGGGCCAAAAGAAGATGCGGCGCTGCTCGAAGACAAAGATCTCCCCCGCTCCGTTCGCAGTATCTTATCGACTCGCGCTCGGCGATGAAGGCGTCTGTATTCTTGTGCAAACGTGCCGGAAGATCGAGACAAGCAATGCTAACTACGACAGAAATTGATCGGCGCCATGCGGTTTATTACGAAGTTATGTTTGGCGCGATTGTTGAGATGTACAAATTGAGCGGCATAATGGGTGTCGGGTTATTTGATCTATACCGCGAGCATGTTTTAAAGGCGTGGTCCTGGGCCATCAGTCAGTCTGCTCGGCATATAGACGCCGCCAGCCTATGCATTTTGTTTCCTCGCGATCGGACCGAGTTGCTGAGCCTGCGGATAGAACCTGCCGAGCTCATAAGGAGACTAGAAAGTTCAGTGGAGTGCGCCAGCCGGCAAGGCGATCAAAAAAGCTCGGGACGGTTGCTGCGAGAGCTGGGTGCGGTCCATGCTTTGAATGGTCAGGATGAGCAGTCGCTCATTTATTATCAGCAAAGTGAAAATCTTTGTCGTGAGGTAGGCGATAAAGAGGGCGAAGCCAGGGCACTGAGCAGTCGGGGGAGAGCTTATACACAATCACGCGATAATGACGTCGCGGTTGATTGTCTTAAGCGTTCCCTAAAGATCTTTCGACGGGTGGGAAACGCTGAGGGAGAGGCTGATGCTCTGAACGGGTTGGGAGCGGCCCAACTGGGTCTTGGCCTTGCTCAGCAAGCAGTAGCATCCTATGAACAGTCGCTATCGATTTATCGCAAGATTGATCACTACAAAGGTGAAGCTATCGCGCTATGCGGCTTGGGAGAGGCGCGAATGGCGCTTGATCAATCGACGGAAGCGGAGGCACTCTTCACTGCCGCATTGGTCCTCTTTCGACAGTTAGGCGATCAAGAAGGGGAGGCTCAAGTGTTAAGGAGCATCTCAACATCGGCTCTCAAAAACTTTTAGGCATTTAGAATGACCTTGACTGAGATTCAGAGACGCCAGTCTCGTTGTTATCTCGAGATCCTGAACCAAGCAGACATTCTCTATTGCGAAGGCGGAGAGTCGTTGGCCCAGGGGCTTCAGCTATTCGACGACGAGTGGCCATGCATACGCCTCGGGCAGGAACATGCCGCTCTACTGGCGGAGCGAGATAAGGAAGCGGCGTGGTGTTGCGCTCGATACGCCGGTTACGGAGCCTCAGTTCTTCATGTCCGCCAACATCCTTTAGAGCAGATTCAATGGTTGGAGACTGCTATCCAGGCTGCTCGTGCCCTTGAAGACCGAGTAATGGAGGCGGTTCACCTGGGGAACATCGGCATCGCACATTACCTGCTTGGAGAGGTTCGCCGCGCGATTGAATACCACGAACTCAACGTGACCCTCGCCAGGGAAATTGGGGATCGAAGAATTGAATGCGCCGCTTTCGCCAACCTGGGAGTTGCTTATGATTCTCTGGGGGAGTACGAAAAGGCCATCAGCTTCTATGAAAAGCACCTTGAGATCACGAAAGAGATAGGCGATCGATCGGAAACAGGCAAGGCGTTATGCAATCTGGGTACAGCTTACCAGCGCATCGGCGACTATACGCGCTCGCTTAAACTCTGCAACGAAGCACTGGCTATCGCGCGAGATCTGGAGGATGTTTTTGCGGAATGTGCGGCTTTGGGGAATATCGGAACAGCTCAATACGCGTTAGGAAAATATCAACTCGCGAAGGAGGCGTTAACCGATTTTTTGGCCAACGCTCGAAGGATTGGAAACCGCAACTTCGAGGCACAGGCCCTCGGAAATTTAGGCAACGTGTTTCTTGCTATAAATGAACCGCGATATGCGCTCGAGCTTTACCGGCAAAACCGCGACCTCGCGCGAGAGATCGGGGATCGAAACAGTGAAGCGGCCGCACTGGGAAACATGGGTGTGGCCCACTCGGCACTCGACGAAAACGACCGGGCTGTCACTCTTCACCAGGAACAATTAACTCTTGCTTTAGCGCTTGGTGACCAACGCACCCAGGCCCAGGCGTTCGGTAACCTTGGAAGAAACTACCTGGCCATGAAGGATTACGCTCAGGCGTTCGAGTGTCACAAACAGGATTTCCAAATAGTCCGGCGTATCGGGGATCGTACTGGTGAGGCTCAAGCTCTCGGTAACCTGGCCAGTGTATACTATCAAACCGGCGAGTACACCAAAGCGGTTGAGTTTTACCAGCAGAGCCTGGCGATCGCTTTGGAGATTGGTGACCCTCAGTCCGCAGGTAATTGCCATCTTGGCCTATGCTTAGCGTTCATGTCTTTGGGCGATCTCGAGCGAGCATTTAAACATTCTGAAGAGAGTGAAAAAACGTTCGAGGGAAAAGAGCAAGCGCGTGTTGTCCTAAAGCCGCTCGCCAATCAAAAATAAACCCGGACTTCAGCGAACGTCTCTACCTTGCGGAGGCAGATGTCAGACAAGCTCAAGTTGCTACTGCTAGCCACGAACTCGGTGGACACTATTGATCCACGAGCTTCTGATGAAATTCGAGCGATAGACCGAGCGATTCAAACGGCGCCACTCCGGGACAAGTTCGAAATACATAAAGAACCAGCCCTCAGAGTCTCTGATATTGGTCCTTTGTTGCTAAAACACAATCCCGACGTTCTCCATATCAGCGGTCATAGCAGGTCAACAGAAGGACTAATTCTGGAGAACGACCTGGGGAGGGTAGCCAAGGTACAGTGCGCCCAACTCAAGGACGTGTTGTTCAACGCGGGTAGGAACTTGCAACTCGTGTTTCTTGGTTTTTGTCATTCTGCTGATTGCGCTAACGAGCTCTCAACGCGGATTGATTTCGTGCTGGGAATAAAAGGCGAAATCCAGGCCAAGTCTTCTCTGGCTTTTACGCAGGCATTCTATGTGGCCTTAGCCTCGGGTAGTCGGATAAAGGAGGCGGTCGCCTACGGAAAGAGCATTCTGCGTCTGGAAAAACGGCGAGGCGTGAATGCGGTAGTATTGCAAGCAAGAGATGGCGCTGACACTACCACGTCATTGTTCAAAGTAACTGCCCGCAGCGTCGAACTGAAGTTGATCCTGGAGCGAGTTGTTCGCGGTACCGAAAGCGAAGTGGATCGATTGAATCTGCGGAAGGCAATTGATGACGGTGTACTTATAATCGGCCGGCAGGAAACTGATCCGCATGCAGACAACAGCTTTGTAGAAAACGCAGGGATATTGCATGCGAGTTTGAACGCGGATATCTACCACAAGCTAAAAGAAGTTCTAAACCCTGTTCCGCGTGGAATCGCACCTCCACCACCACCTCGTATCTTTATCGGCAGAAAAGATGCGCTCCAGGACATAAAACGGTTGCTCACGGTCAACAGGCGGAGCAAAAACGAGGAGAACATTACTGTCATACGGGGCTGGCCCGGAGTCGGCAAGACAAGCGTGGTTAGCGCCATTGGCCACGACCCTGAAATAGCCAGGGCCTTCAAAGACGGTGTCTTGTGGATCTCGCTTGAACAGAAGCCAAATATCATTACCGAGATGGCCAGGTGGGGACGCGCGCTTGGTTCTGAGGAAATCCTTAAGGCGCTCACAGTCAGGGACGCAACGGCACAACTTGCCGCGCTGCTTAGCAGGCGCGAGATGTTGCTGATAGTGGATGATGTATGGGAGACGGGGCATGCCGCGGCCTTCACTAACGCTGCCGGCGAACAATGCTCAGTGATGGTCACAACCCGGTTAACGCAAATAGCCGAAGATCTTACGGTTGGTAAAAACCGAATTTATAACTTGCCGGTTTTGACGGAGGACTTCGCCTTAAAGGTGCTCCAGATTCTTGTGCCTGAGGTAGTTTTACAAAACGAGAACAAATGTCGTGAGCTTGTGCGGGACTTGGGGTGCTTGCCATTGGCTTTACACGTCGCGGCGGGAGTGCTGAGAAGCGAAAACAATATGGGGTGGGGCGTAGCCGATCTGATCGACAGAATTCGCATAGGAACGGAGCCAATCAACAGCGAACCGGCACCCATGGATCGAATTGAGAAGGACGGCACCATTCCCTCCGTCAAAGCGCTTTTGCAGCGGAGCACGGATGTGCTGGACGAACGCACCCGCGACTATTTCATTTGTCTCGGAGCCTTTCCGCCAAAGCCCGCGACTTTTGACCTCTCTGCCTTGCGAGCAGTCTGGCTGGTAGATGACCCAAAACCTATAGTGCGGCAGTTAGTTGGACATGGGCTGCTCGAGCCCGACGGTCGTGGCCGCTTTCAGATGCATAGAATTCTGGTAGACCATGCCAGGAGCCTTTGTACTGAGGAATAAACCAGCAGTGATTCTGGATTGCTCAGTCCGGGAGAACTTCTATAGATATGTCATGCATCTTTCTCGGGCGTTTCTCGCGGGGTATTACGATCTTTGCAGACACGTTGGAATCTCCCTCACGTTGCTGCAGCGTAACCTCTTTGGTGAACCGGCCAAGCTGAAATCGCAACCGCACACCTTCCCAGACGAGTTCAGGTGATGAGAAATGCACGCTGAGATTAGCATTCTTTTCCAACACTGCCCATGCCGTAAGCAATCCGTCTTCGCTCTGGTATTTCCATACTACGTCACCGTCCTTGCTTCCACGCACAGCCGCTTTGCTAAACGGCAAGACCCATGCGGCTACGAGAGCTTCAATATAAGATCTCAACCGCTCTATTTTAGACTGACCGTTAGCCGGGGGGTTGGTCCCTGCCTCGACCTTTCTTATGGCTTCCTTAACGAAGGCGCGATCCTTCTCAGTTACCTGATAACTTTCGAGCGCCTCCGCCTCCTCCCTCAGGAAAGTAAGTCTTCGTTCACAGATTTCACAGAGTCGCATATGAGCATCCGCTAACGCCAACTCTATCTCATCGAGCTGACTATCCCGGTAGGAGACCAACGTCGCTTCGGACAGATGTCTATACTTGGCCTTTTTCAGGAACTGTTCAATATCCTCAGATCCCATCCTTTTCAAACTCCTCAGCAAAGATTATAGCCCTGAGCTTTTGTTCGGCGCGACGCCGTGCCATTTTGATAGCTGCTGTTGATCTCCTCAAGTCCTTCGCGATTTCGCTATCTGTCTGTCCGTAGAAGTGAAAACGAATTATTACCAAAGCTTCATGCCGGCCCAGCTGTTTGAGCGCGTCTTTGATTTGCTGTGCCTCGTAAGGATCCTCGAACTGGTGAAGGTCTTCGACCTCAACGCGTTCCTCTCTCTCTTCTGATTGGAGTAGGAACGGTAGCGCTGCGATCACGTCCATTGCATTGTTTACTTGTCTTTCTGTGAGTTTAGTTCTTTCGGCAAGCTCCTCATGTGTCGGCCTGCGGTCCAACTCGATGCTCAATTCGTCGATAGCCTTCACCACTTTGCGGCAGTTTCTGTATAGGTGGCGTTTGATGAAGCCAACCTCACTACTTCGGAAGAGGCTTGCTTTGACAGCTTCTCTAGATAATTCTCTGGCTTTGCTGTGGAAGTCGTCATTTTTTGAAATGTCGAATTTCTTAGCAGCTTCTATGAACCCGACACATCCCTCCTGCCTGAGATCTTCCCGGCTCACCCACCGAATTTTGCGCACCACCTTACCAACCCAAAAGTAGATCAAGCCCAAGTGGCTACTCACCAAGTCATCCAGCGCTTCCTGGTCGCCATTCTGATAACGCTTTAATAGCTCCAGATCCGACTCGATGGTACATCTTGATTTCTTTTGGTTCTCGGCTTCCATCTTCACCGTGGGAGACTGGGAACTGAAGGAGATCCCGGCGTTCGAGCTGCGTGATCCTTTATTCCCGGATTATCTGGGGCGCCGTGGCACACACCAACCATAAATATTAGGTGGTGCGTCCTACCTAAAAATCTCACTCAAAGCCATCAGGGTAGCAGTAAAAAATTTTTTGATGGGGCGTTACCTTTCCCTCTCTTCCGCCCCCACTCCTCCAGTGACGGGCGCTCGGTGCCCGTCAAATTTTGAATGAGGAGTGAAACAACATGGAAATGTTGAAAGCTGGTTGCCGAACCACTTCAAAACGAGCCCGGAAAGGCCGAGTGTCAGGCCTACTGTTAATCGCATTGTTTATCGCATTGCCGGTGGCCTCAAGGCCCGTAAGCGCTCAAGTGGAGTGCCTTGGCGCGTGCGAGGCGCAATTCGAGGCATGCTTGAGAGAACAAGGTTCTGGTCCACAGCCTAATGGCGGGTGTCAAGCAACCTACGAAGCGTGCGTTGATGCTTGCGTGGGCCAGTATGCCAGCATCCTGGGCTGACCAGCTACTCACTGCAAGGCCACCCGCCTTTTCCGGAGATTGGTGGCCCAGCCAGTGAGCAGCCGGCCAAACTAACAAACATACTCTAACACCGCCGGGGCGAATGGCTCGAGTAAGAGCTGTTCGCCCCGGCCTTTAAGTAAGGAGAATCGAACATGAAAAACACCCTATCATCTCCCGTTGTCGTTATTAGCTTGTTCTTTGTAACGATCAGTCTAGTTGTGGCAGTGAGAGTGGTTTATCGAACCGATTCAACTGCGAACCAGCAAGCAGGGCCCAACCCCATCGGGATCTTCACCATACTGCAAGTTCATAGTGGTCACATGCATCAAGAGTGGCTGAGATTTACCCAGCAAGGCACACTGATGTATTCCACAAATTTCTCGGCCGGATCGCAACAGGTGTTGAAAAGCAGGCTGAGACTCTCCACAGACCATACATTTGTCAGGTACGAAAAAGTCACTCTCAACAGGCATCAGAGCTTTTTGTTTGACGGGAATACTGTGGTTCGCACCACCTTCGAGGCAGAAACCCAGGTGGACGTGAGAGCACTGGATGGCATCGAGGCTGAAAGCATTAAGTTTCAGATGGCAACCTTTGGTCTTCTGCCTATTCTAAAACGCCTTTCAGACCCTAGCACGCAAGTGGTCTACGTTGGTGCCGCGTCTAAAGGAAATCGATTCCAGGTAAAGACCGCCGGCGGCTCCTGGTATTTCTACACCAATTCAAACCACCTGATTAATCGGCTGGAAGTCGGTGACATCGAAATCACATACGAAGATTATCGTACGGTCGATGGCCTCAATCTGCCGTTTTCTCAGCGTGTTAAAAAAGGCGATAGGCTGCTGTACGAGATCAGGTTCGACACGTTCGACCCCAATCCTGTATTTGCCGCCGGTTTTTTCAAGAGTACTCTCTTGTAGGTGCGTGGTTCCATAAAGACTTCCCCGGTCCGAAAGGATCGGGGAGTCTTATACGGTGCAAAATAGATCGAAAGAAAGCACAAGGTGCGTACTATTGGTTGTCAAACAGGTGTAGTGGAAAAGCGGTTATGTTTGATTTATTCCAAAAAGACAGGCTCCACCCTGCTCGTATATGGCTATTACTATTACTACTCGTACTCTGGCCGCAGGTAATCTTCAGTCGGAATTTGAATGATCCTGAACAGTTGTTTGTTGAGGCAATGAAACTGGCTGAAACCGGCGATCGCGTTAATGTTAGTAAGCGTCTCGATGAGGCTTGTCTTCTCTGGACCAGGCGCGGCGATCCTGAGCGAGCGGCGCGCGCCAGATTGCAGATCGGTAACCTATACCGAAATGACAAACACTTTTACGAGTCTTTAGCCCAGTACCACCAGACGCTTATGATTGAAGGGCTCTCACCTACGCTGAAAGCCTTAACCTATGACTCGATAGGCCAAATCTACGCTGAGCTCTACCAGACGGAACTATCGCTTCGCAATTATTCCAAGGCCCTAAGTCTAGCCCGATTAAATAAAAACTACGCAATTGAGGCGCAAGTTCAACTCAACCTGGCTTCCTTGAACTATAGAAAAGGCGATTTCGAACGGGCAATGGATCTTGCGCAGAAAGCCGTAATCGCGATCAGTAAGGGAAATGACGAGAAAGCGATAGCGTCGCCTTTAGGTTTCCTGGCGCAGCTGGAGCTGAAGAACGGCCGACTCGAGAAGGGCAACAGAGATCTCGATCGAGCGCTTTCCCTTTACCGGCAGAACAACGATATCCCTGCTCAGATCAAGACTCTCTGCTTTCTGTCTGGTCTGAATCTCGCGGCCAAACAAGTTTCGCTAGCGAGGGAGCAGGCGGAGACAGCGCTCAGGATGGCTGAAGACGTGGCGCGCCGCGCGACTACAAGCTCTCAGAAGTTGCAGGCTAACACTCTGCGTTGGCCCTGCTGGCTCGCTTTGGCGCGGGCTCAGAGAGCCTCTCAACAGCCAGATGAAGCGCGGAAGTCATATTTACGCGCCGTTAGTGGGACGGTGGTCGATTGGTGGATGGTTTACGCATCGACGGAAAGGAGCGCGCTTGGATTTGCTGAAGAGCGTCAGGCGGCATACCGCGAGCTGGTGGATCTGTTCGTTGATTTGGGACGAATAGATGAGGCCTACAATGCGTATCAATACGCCAGAATGAGGACGCTGTCCGGGTTCATCCGCGCGCGGCGCCTGGTTGGGTACCACAATGAGAGTGATACAGACAACAACATCAAGGCGCTGTCGGCATCAATGCTTACGCTGCGCACAAAACTGTTGTCGCCGACGCTGAATAAAACTCAGCGCGAAAATTTACAGCGAGAATCGGTCGAAGTTGAAGACGAATTGGCCGAACGACGATTGCAGGCGGAGTTGAATAATCCAAGTCGCCGCCTCGTTTTTTCCAAGCCTGCCAGCTTAAAGCAACTGCAGCATCAACTCGGTGATGGCGAGTCGGTGATCGAGTTCTTTTTGGGAGAAAAACGATCCTTCGTCTGGCTCATCTCGGGCGATACCGTCAGCTTCGAGATACTCCCTGGCCGCTCGGATATTGATGGAAAAGTTCGACAGTATGTGGCTGATCTGTCAAGCGCGCCAGCGAACCTCTACCTGAACTCGAGAGTGGCGAAACAGCGAGCCGTGGCCGAAGAACTTTTCACCCTGCTTTTTGGCAAACTCGCGGCCCAACTGCACACTAATTCCAAGCTGATCGTGATCCCGGATGGGCTGCTGAACTATGTGCCCTTTGAATCACTGGTCCACAATGACCGTTACCTGATTGAAGACCACCAAATCAGTTATTTGCCATCCGCAAGTCTGATCGAGCTGCTGCGCCGGCCGCCGCCGAAGTCTGCATCTGATCGCGATGAACAACTGGACTTGCTTGCTTTTGGTGATCCTGTATTCACGGATAAGCAAGTGTGGGACTTGGACACGTCTAATCTTTTACGCTTACCGAGAACACGGGATGAAGTCGAATATATCGCGAGTCTCATACCAAAGGAGCGAGAACGTCTGTATTTAGGGAAGGACTCTACGGAAAGGGCATTTAAGCACGAACACCTGAGCAAATATAGATGGATCCATCTTGCCACTCACAGTTTAATCGATGAGCGAAATCCCGATCATTCCTCAGTTGCTCTGGCGCTTGATGCCAATAATGACGAGGACGGATTTTTACGAGCAACCGAGATTGCGGACCTGGATTTAGATTGCGATCTTGTGGTTCTGAGCGCCTGTGAGACAGGCCGGGGCCAGCTATCGTCAGGTGAAGGCATCATCGGGCTAAGCAGATCCTTTTTTATTGCCGGTGCCCGCTCGGCGGTAGTCAGCCAATGGGCGGTGAGCGACATATCAACTGCACAGTTGATGAAGGACTTTTATGAGCAATTGGTTAACGGGACTGCAAAACCAGCTGCGCTCCGCGAAGCCAAACTGCGCATGCTCCACAGTGATTCAGAAACATGCCACCCATACTACTGGGCTCCTTTTGTTATCATCGGCGCACCATAATCGATGTTTAAGTCTTTACTGAAGCAAATTATGCCGGCCGCGACCGCGGACGGCGAACGTCCGCTTACCAGGAGCACTCACGCGGCTTACGGCAATCTGATAGAGCGCATCATTGGTGGCGATGCTGCTGCTGAAGCAGAGTTGGTAGCCCTCTTCAAGGATAGGATCGTACATATCATTCTTCGGATTACGAATAATACTTCGCTGGTTGAAGATTTTTCGCAAGACACTTTCCTCACAGTCATAAGAAAAATCAGGAACGGTGATTTGAAACAACCCGAAAGTTTGGGTTTCTTCGTCGCCAGTGTGGCCAGGAATCACGCCATTGAACAGATGCGAGTAATCAGGCGCCGGGCCACCGAAGATTTGGAAAACGCCGAACAGGTGCCGGACCCACTGCCAAACCCATTGGAACAACTTCAGACCTCCGAGCAATTTGACGAAATTCGTGAAGTGATTGGAGAACTCACACCTCGCTACAAGGAACTGCTTCTGCGCTTTTACATAAATGAAGAACCAAAGGAGACGATCTGCGCTGATCTTGGCATGAGCAGGGAACAGTTTGACGGGGTTGTGCATCGAGCAAGAAAACGCTTTAAGGCACTATACCTTAAACGTAAAGAGCCCTCGGAAAAAGGCAGACTCAGATGAGCTGTTGTTTATCATTGCGATATTTTGCTCTCTGTCGCCACTCTACAATTAAGGGTAGTTTCTCGGAATGAACCACGATTACATTAAAGAGTCCAACTTGATCGACCAGTATGTGTTGGGAAAGCTGGCTGCCGCTGAGGCTGAAGAATTCGAAGACCATTTCATCGATTGTCCGGAGTGCGTCGAGCAGTTGAGTATAACAAGGAGCTTTATCCACGATCTGAAAGGCTTGGCCATACAGGAGACGTTGCTCTCTGAAAACCGGCGTGCTCCTCAAACCAGAGGATGGCAGCTTCAACAATTGGTTCCTCTTCGTCTTTGGACAGCCATTGCGTGTAGTTGCGCAGTTGTCGCGGTAGTGTTTGCCTTTTTCGCAGTTCGCCGGCAAGGCAGATTGGAAGCCGAGCTCCGTCAAGCTAGAGGAGATGTAGCCACCATCAGCCAAAAGTATCAACATAGCGTGGAAACTGCTGCTGAATCAGAAAAACAACACGGGATAACCAGAGAGCAGCTTACTCAACGGCTTGACGAGCTCGAGCAGCAGCTCAAAGCCGAAGGACCAGCGAATAAATTAGATCGGTCTCCAGTTCGCGGATCAGGAGTACCGGAAGTTAACTTTCCGATTTATGTCTTAGCCGCCGTCGTGAGGGGACAAGTTCCACCCACCGTTGAGATTGTTCCGCCGGAATCGAGTTCCAGATTCGCGCTTTCGATACCAGTGGAAGACAGCAGAGAATTTAAGGTCTATCGAGTCACAATTGTGGACCATCAGGGAAACACCGTCTGGAAGCAGAGCGGGTTCAGACCAGACGCTTATCATGCGTTGTCGTTGAGTTTGAACTCGAATTTTCTCAAGCCCGGGAGCTACGATCTGAGAGTGGAAGGTTTAACTGAGCCGAAGCAGTGGAACACTGTTGGCAGCTACCCATTCCGTGTCGCCATGCGGCGCTGAGACTTACAAGTCTGATTACTAACCCCTTACTGCGATTTCATGAATACAACCAGTTCTTTCAGCATAGCCTGTTGACCGGCATTGCTTTCAATTTGGAATGGCGCTCCTTTTAAGTACTGATTAATTTTCTCTTTATTATTAGGGTTTGATTCCAGTATTCGTTTCCACAACTCGTCCTTATTGCCTTTATAGATGTCAGAGACCTCAGGGCTGACTCGAAATAGAAAAGAGGTTAAGACTTCTTTGAAATCTGCTTCGTCATAAATCTGGGCTCCCTTAGCTTGTTCCAAAAAGGCGGCCTCATTTAAGACTCCTATTTCTTTCCCTTTCTTCCTGACAATTAACAGCGGTTCTGGTGATGCAATAGTACCTTTTGATTGGCTCGGAGGTTGAATCGTTTGAGGCTTCTCAACCTCCGGCTCCGCCTCATTAGATAAGACATATACGGTGCATATGATCGCTAACAGAAAACACACAATGGCAACGCCCGCTAAAATCTTCGCCGTATTGCGACTTAATTTGTCTTTATAAGTTGAATTACGGGCTGACGTCTCAGAGTATGTTCTCCTGTGGTTTGCTGAGGAAAGAGGTTCGTAGGTCTGATTTATTGGTCGCGAATTGCTGAAGCGACTGTCGGTTTCACTTATTTGCTTAAGAGAGAACTCCGTGAAAATTGGTTTGACTAATCCATGCAACTTTTCAAGTCTCTGATTTACTGCCTGGAGCTCGCCTTCTTTTATTCTTAATTGCTCAGTTAGCTTAGCTACTTCTTTTTCAAGATTCTCCCTTTGTTCCTGTTGTTTCTCTGAAGCTGACCTGGTTTCAATCGGTAGGTTGGGCGACAACTTAATCACTCCGTACGTCCTGAAATATTCACTTAATGCCGAGGGTGAACTGTCAGGATGTAGCCCATAGACTGGATTATCGCCTGCCTGCGGTATCTCGTACGATGGTCTTACAAACATTGCATATTTCTTATCGCTTATCACCTCTCTTATCTTTTTTGACTTTTCATCCAGGTATGAAGCTACGTCATAAAGGTCGTAGGATCGAAACGCGACCTTCCCCGACGATTCCTGAGTTTCTAAAAGTTGTTTGTCGGCCAGAATAGCGCCCCAGATTCCTTCAAAGATTTCTGTTTGAAAGACCTTCAGATCCGTGAAGTAGTGGTTTACAAAATCGATCGAGATACCGAAACAACTCCCTGTTCTTCCCTCGACAACAGAAGTCAGAAGACCATATCTGACGTAAGTGTATCTGGTGATCTCTTCTGCTTTCCGCGCGACTAAAATCCAATCAGTTTCCGTGTTTGAATAGTAACCAGAGAAAACGTTGGATGCTGGTCCCAAGTCAGGATAAACTTTGAATCCATCCTTAGGAGAGCCAAAGTAAAAAATTTTATCTATCCAATCGTTCATCGGTGATGACAGCCATGAGGCGTGATTCACGAACTTCTACCAAAACTTCCACCACGGTCTCCCTTGAATGCTTTCGTGAATCTGCCCCCATAACCTCTTTGGATAGTGTTCTGGTGAAAGAGCAAAAGCCAACTTTCCAGTGCCGTCTTCGTTAAAAGCTCCCGATGAGAACACGACAAAGGGGACGTGCCGAAAGCCGCTATTCTTCAACGCTGCCTTTAACCCTCTAAATGAGGGATGGTTATAAATGGCTTTTTTGTATTCGGACTTAATCGGCATTCCACCTCGGAAGTGCGAGTGAAGATCGCTCTTGTTGCAAAGTATGATTACCTGATCGCGCGTGGACGAGATCTTATCGCTGATTAAGCGTGCGATTTTGTCACTGTAATTTCTGAGGTCTTCGTCGGATTTGAACATGTCGATTTCAAAAAAGAACACGAATATCTTCTTGTAGTCATCCGCCAAAATCTTGTTCATGTAATTCGGGTACGGAGCGTTTGGTTTAAACCTGTCGAAGAAATGTTCACCGGGAGATTCGAGAAATTGACAGAACCTGCCACCGTCATGCGTTACGTTTAATAAGAGGAAATTGACGTCGCCTGTTGCGTCTGGCGCAAACTGCATACTTTGCAGCATTGCTTCAAAGGCCGCTATTGTCACAGCATAGGCGTTATCTGTTCTGAAATTTTGATCGGGACTAATTTGATAGCTACTCCGGATATACGTACACAATCGCAGCAGCGTTACGGTCTTTCCTATTTCTCTTGGACCAAAAAACACCACGAGGGGCCCGGTTATCCTGCGGATGTCAATGCGTTGAAGATTGACTTCTTCTTGTACCTGGGGAGCCTGATTCGTCGGCGGCTGAGTGGTGACGCTGGAGGCGTCTTCTACATTTGTTGTGGAAGTAGACTTGAATTGATCTATGTTCTTTGACATGCCAGTTGCTCCTATTGAAATGACACCATCGCGACGAATCACTCTTCCGGAAGAACACCGAAATACCAAAACATGAAACAGGTGAAGTCAAAAATAAAACCAATACCCAGTGACCAGAGAAATAACGAAAGCCGGGGAAGTTCGCCTCGAAAAAATTGTCCCCAAACGAAGGCAATTGCTTCAGATTCGATGCTTATGGGCACCTCTGGAAGTTTTTTAAGATCAAGGTTTGCGTTATTTCTGATTAAGGGTTCGGAGTAAAGTTGATCTATGTATTCTTGTGTCTTTGAATACGTCGAATAGCTATTTCTCAAGCCTTCGATGATTTCATTTTCACTGACGGTGCGATAATTTGTTATCAAGTGGTCCAGAACGTTCTGGGTATTGTGATACTCGTCTTTGTTCAGGAACAGATTTAGTTGATTAATTTTCTCGTCAACTACTTTGAGTTTTCCGGCCGTCATTATCCGAATCTTTTCAGCCAGATCTGTGGTGTACTGTCGTAGTCCCACGCGCTCCGTTGGGGCATTTGTCTGAAGGTCAACCTCATTCCCAAGCAGTACTTCAATCCTTGTGATGATCTCATCCGTTTTGGGACCATGGCCCTGATTGTTAGGATTCAAAAGTTCAGCCTTTAAATTTCCAATCTCCCTTTCGATGTTGCTGGAAAACTCTGTTTTGGCGGAGTAGAATGCGCTAACACTCTTGTCTTGAACGAGCTCCAGCTGGTTCTTAACAAGTCGCAATTCTTGTTGTCGTTGCTTATCTACTGTCATTACATAGTAGATGTTGTGGGTATTGGCTGATAGAATTGCAGTCCAGGCAATTGCAAAACCGAGAAGTCCGAATAAGAGTTTCAAGGCGCGAGCATGCTCTGGGCCCTTACTGAAGCTGTCTCTGACAAGTTTCAAACAAAGAGAGGCCAGCGCTAACACACCAAAAGCCACTAGATAACAAAACACTTTTGGTAAGGTGGTGCTTCGGTGCAACGATTCGCCACTGGCCCAGACGCTTGCCGCAAAGAAAATTGCATAGAGGACAAAATAAATCTTTTTCCTGGTTGACCAGGGCTCATCCAACGGATTACTTCCGAAGAGTCTCATGGGGTTGATCTCACTTAATTGAAGATTAATTCGCGTCTGCCATGACCAAAGGAAAGTCGAACAGGTGGGAGTCCCATCAGAGATTTGGAGAAAGGACAATACGAAAATCCCAACAGTTTCCAAGGCCTCCGGAGTCGTAACGAAGTGCTCAGCTTGAGGCATCAACTTTAAAAGCTGGAGCTGCGATTAAGTTAAGGGCCTCTCGTACAATAGTGATCGCACAGCGCAAATTCTCGCACTCAAAGTCACATTAATTTTGACTGCTGAGACCCCCGACCGAACTCCAATTGGTTCAACGTGTCGCCACCTGACACCAGACACAAACGGCCCTCTACTAACAAGCAGAGGGCCGGTGGGGTGAGGTGAGGAGTGCAGCATGAAATTAATTACTTAGCGTGCCCGTCTTGCATACTTAGTGGTCTCAAACTGGATATCCTCTCACCTCTCAGAAGACGAACCTTGATTTTTATTATGGTCTATTCGACAAATTAGGCACTCATGGTGATCAATAAGACATGCCGACGCTTTCTGAGATTCAACTCCGCCACGCGTTTTATTACCAACAGCTTCTTCAGCGCGTGGCCAGGACTTACCTTGATTCTCACGCTGCGGACAAAAGCGCTCTGGATATCCTGGACTTAGAGTGGGTCAACATTGAGGCTGGTCATTGCTGGGCCTCGGAGCAGAGTGCCGGAGAAACTGGCGCGGCATTGCGCGAGGCGTATGCAGCTTACGTCGCTATAGTTCGAGACTGGATCATCCATCCTAAAGAATTAGCGCGCTGGGCAAAAGAAGGACTCTTCGCCGCGCGACAGCTTGACGATCGCGAAGCAGTAGGACGCCACCTCAGCAATCTGGGTCATGCCTGCGACCACATGGGACAGTTTCGTCGAGCCCTGACGTGTCACAAACTTGCCCTGTCGATTTCTCGCGAATTCAATAATGGCCACACCGAAGCTGAAGACTTGTTTGGAATGGGCATGGCGCTACTAAATCTCGGTGGAGCCCGCGAAGCGGCCGGATTATTCAAGCAATCGTTGAAAATTCTTCGCGAGCTCGGCGATCGCTTCATTGAGGTGTCAGCGTTGTCGAATCTGGGCTTAGCCTATGAATCGTTGGGGCAGACTCGTCGGGCTGTTGGCTGTCACGAACAATGTCTAACGCTTGCGCGGGAGTTCGGGGACCGGCGCGGCGAAGCGCAAGCGTTGAATGAGCTCGGTTCCTGTTATGAAACGCTGGGTCAGGCGAGGCGCGCCATCCAAATGCATGAGGCTGCTTTGGAGATCTTTCGTTGGTTTGGAGACGCGCGCGGTGTGGGCCAGGCGCTCAACGGCTTAGGCAACGCTTTTTACGATCTCGGTGATCGGCGACAGTCCATTGAGTGTTTTGAGCAGTGCCTGACACTGGCACGTGAATTCGGCGATCCGAGAGCCGAGAGTGATGCTCTGGGAAATCTTGGCATTGCGTATCACGCACTCGGAGAATTGCGCCGTGCTATTGACTATCATGAGCAGGCGTTGGCTATCGACCGGGTCTTGGGTGATCTGGAAAGTGAAGGCCGTAGTTTAGGGAATCTCGGAAGAGCTTTTGAGTCCGAGGGCGATTGGCAACGTGCGGTAAGTCTACACGAGCAGGCACTGGCAATTTCAAAACAAATTGGCGATCAGGTTGCCGAGGCTCAGGATTTCTGCAACTTAGCCAGTGCTTTTGCAGTTGCCGGTCAAGCACATCGGGTAATCGATAATTGTGAGCAGTCCCTGACTCTGGCGAGTGAAATCGGACTGCGAGAGGTTGAAGCGGAAAATCTGCGTCTCTTAGGAGTTGCGCACAGATCTCTTGGTGATGATGTACTGGCTGATGATTACTTCCGACGCTCGCTGGAACTCGCTCAGGAGCTGCATAATCCGACTGTAAAGCAAGCCGCACTCGACGGCTTGGCTGGAAGACAGAAATAAGGCTCGCGCAACTGTAAAGTGCAGCGGAATGCCGAAAGAAGGAAGGTTCTTGGTTCGTCAGTTCGTGGCTGCGGAACACGTAGGCTTGGAGCTTGGGCAGCACCGCTGCGGGAACGCGAGCGCGCCGTGCGATTTGTATAGGCGAGGTCGTCTATATGCCACCGTGTGGATTGTTCTTCACTGCGAATATTGCCGGACCCATCGGACTCGTAGGTATGTGGCCCGAAGAATTCCCAGTCTGTGGGTGTGTAGAGAACGTAGCCCCCGCTGAAGCCGCATGTGCCACTAACTCTCCTCGGTTCGAGGGCAAGGTATAAATGCCTCTCTCTTTTAGTTGCTGCATCGCCCTCTTTCCGTATCAAATGTGCTTACGCGTTATCTGCCTCGAGTAACGGATAATTCTTACGATTCTCACCTCTCACAGTTCGTTCTTATAGCGTTGTACAAGGACTTTGAGATACTGAGTACTATTAAAGGGGGGACGCCCGTGTATCTCGAGCATACAACTCACTCCCAATTCGTATGAAGAAGCCGTACGCGGCGAGCCATAGTTCTCTGCGCTGAGAATAGGTTTAATCCCCGCCTTGGATAACCGCCAGTAAACCGCCCGCATGAGGGCAGCTTCTCCACTCAAAAAGCCGCGACCGCTGAGCAACTTGGCGCGATCGCGCCAGACCCCGTTGCAAATCTCCTGAAATTGCTCTGAGTTTATGGTCATAATTAACTATCCAGCGAGTAACAATCTTTGAACAGAAACACTTTCGCCGCGTTACTCAATATAATGTTCACTCAATTGCGCTTTGAGCCCCGGAGGAACGGAATGCCAACGGGCAGCGCACAATTCTTTCGAAGACGAGGCTAACGCGCCCACCCGCACCACGTGCCACCGGTCAAGGTGTTCTTCATAATGCCAGCGATATATTGGACCATGGCTACGCTGGCTATAGAAAACACTATTCTCTCCACCCCTGGCGTCGGGCTTGATGAATATACGCAATCCGTTCATGGTCCCTCGCCAGCCTTAAAGCTGGTGAATGCATCATGCTCTGATGCGGTTATCGGAATGGGTTCGCCGGCGTCTTTAGTAATGGATGAGTGAGCCTGCGACAGAGCGCGATGCCTGAGAGTGATCAAACCTCGCCTGACTTCTTCCACTGCAATGGTCGTATTTTTGCGCTTGTCAGGATGTGGCTCGATCCGCGGTTTTGACCCGCGTAGAAGTTGCTTCGCTCTCAATCCAGCAACCACGACTTCTCGAAACCGTGAGTTTTCTCCTGGTCCAATCTCCCGCGGACTCTCACTCATTCCTTTTTTCTCCAGAACAAACGTCGAAACACAATGGTGCAAACAACAAACCCGTTTGCTCACGATTATTCAGTTGTGGTTTTGGTGCTGTGTGCATCAGGATCCTTTGGCATAGTCAGGTTTGAAAAACAAACAGACGGCACAAGGAGGGCAGGGCGCAGATCCCGATGTCGAGAGTGGTTTTAAAGAACTGATAAAATGCTGTCCGAAGTATACCACACAACGTTGAATAGGCCTTCTGGAGTGTGACGGTGACCCCCATCAACTTGCAACTTGTCTTCTACATAAGGCATCATAGGCCCTGGTTAATCCTTCTCTCGCGCATCGACGGTGATGCGCCCCGCGCATAAATCGATCAGCGCTGGCGTTTGGAAGTTCGAGAGCAGGCTTGTTTCACACTTCGAAGCCGCTCTCTTTAATGAGCATCCGAACCTGGTCCTTCGACCGCTACCGTTTCGCCGAAGCCCATCCGATTCGCAGCTTCTTTTCATCCCAAAGGGGAAAGGTATATCTCTATGTCAACAAAACTTTATGTTGGAAACCTCGCTTTCCAAACCACGAATCAGGAACTGCAGCAATTGTTTGGTCAGGCCGGTACGGTCCAATCTGCCAGTGTTGTGGAAGACCGCGACACCGGACGCTCGAGAGGCTTCGCCTTCGTGGAAATGTCCAGCGAGGAAGAAGCTACTTCAGCGATCCAGCAATTAAATGGCAAGGAAGTCGGTGGTCGCGCCTTGAAGGTCAATGAAGCCAAACCACGTGAAAATCGCGGAGGCGGCGGACGTGGCTTTAGCGATAATCGCGGCGGTGGCTACGGCGGCAATAGTGGACGCCGATCTGAGCCGCGCTGGTAACAAGCAACACTCAACACAGTGTGGGTCTCCGGGATGATCCGATTCATCCCGGAGAGCCGCGCTGGCTGTACATTTCCATCATGCGGATAACAGAGGCTGACAGTGAGAGAGGGCTGCTAATGAAATTAAAACAAGGTGGGGACGCCGCAGTGGCGATGCAGAGACCACGTATCAATTGGGCCAAGGGCAATTGGGGCACCGCGACCTTTCTGATTTGCGCCCATCTTGGCTCCATCGCAGCGCTCTTCTTTTGGAGTTGGCCGGCGGTAATCACTGGAGTCGTGCTTTACTGGGTTGGCGGTAGTCTTGGTATCGGCATGGGCTATCATCGGCTGCTTACCCATCGCGGTTACAAAGTGCCGAAACTGGTTGAATACTTCCTCATCACCTGCGGCACACTCACTCTCGAAGGTGGTCCCATTCAATGGGTAGTGACGCACCGCATACACCACGCTCACACAGATCGCGCGGACGATCCACATACGCCACGCCATGGCGGCTGGTGGGCACATATTGGTTGGATACTGTGGGGCACGGCTCAGAATCACGACCAGGCTACCCTCGCACGCTATGCACCTGACTTAATAAAGGACCGTTACTATCGTTGGCTGACTCGCCGCTACTGGGTTCCGCTGATTATCGTGGGACTGATGCTCTTTGCGTTTGGAGGTTGGGGTGTAATGCTTTGGGGAGTATTCCTCCGCGTTACGCTGTGCCTGCATTCGACGTGGCTCGTCAATTCGGCTACACACCTGTGGGGAAAAACAAGATTCGAAACCGGGGACGACTCGCGTAATAGCTGGTGGGTGGCGTTGTTGACGTTCGGTGAAGGATGGCACAACAACCATCACGCTCATCCGACCTCGGCGCGTCATGGTCTGCGTTGGTATGAGCTCGACTTGAACTGGTTAGGTATTAGGACTTTGCAATTTCTCGGATTGGCCCACGGCATCAAACGAATACGTTTCAATCGCGTCTCCGCTGCCTGGCAACTGGTCTCGGGTCGAGTAAAGTCTCAACGTGTTAAGCAACTGCGGAGTATCGATGCCTAAGATCATCTGGAGTTGCTCCAACCGTGGCACAAAGAGTTCTTGTTAGCTGGTTGAGATGACTCTTCGCGACGATCGAACCGTTGGCTTAACACTCCTGTCTAGCGTCGCGCGTATGGTTTGCCTCGGCAGAGACGTGGCCCTGAAGGTCCTCTATATCATCAAGTAAAAGATTCATACGGAAACGCTTGCCATCCACAACGGCATGCCGCCCAAACTCCTCGCCGATCATAATACAGCTCCGGATGTCATCCAGTTCCTTACTGCTAAAGGTAACCGGTAATTTAGTTCCATAGGGAATGTGTTTCTGATTCATCCAGTCAAAAATAACACGGTATTCCGATCCCGACGCTTGAATTGAAATGCTTCTTAGTTTTAACTTTCATTTCTCAAAGGCCAGTCTGCAAACAGAGCGGGAGGTTTGATGACGGGAAAAGTTGGCCGAAACGATCCGTGCCCATGTGGGAGTGGACGGAAGTACAAAAAGTGCTGTCAAGAGAATCTTGACGAAAAGGATTTTAGCTATCGCCGTTGGCGCCGGGTCGAGGGCGATTTGATTCCTGAGCTATTCGCTTACGCCGTTCAAACACTGGGTCCGGAGGCCATTGAAGATGCCTGGAGTGAATTCCATGACCATGAGCTCCCGGCGCTTACGACCCAGAGTCGCCAATGAATTCGGTTTTCATGCCGTGGTTCCTGTTCAATTGGATTCATGAGATCAAGCTGCCCGATTCGCCAGACTTCTCGGTGACCACGATAGCTGTCTCCTTTCTTAGAGAGTATGAGCTGAGCGAGGATGAAATGAGACTCATCCTGAGTGCTACTGAAGCTCCATACTCGTTATGCGAAGTGCAGGAGTTGACACCGGGAATCGGCATGGCTCTTTTCGACCTGTTTCGCCGCATCAAGCATGAGGTAATTGAGCGCACGGCCTCCCAAACTCTGAAGAAGGGCGAAATTATCTACTGCGCAACTACCCATCTCGACGGTATCAGTTCAAACATCGGCACGAGCCCCTACGCCCTGCGACCGATAGCCAAGCGAGACATTTTGGAATTGCGAAAGAGGATGATTGATGAAAGTGATGGAGCGGAACTCACTTCAGATCATCTGGTTGAATTTGAGACTGACATCCGCAGTTTCTATTTGGACAAAGTGACAGCGATGTTCCTCCCGCCACAGTTAATGAATACAGACAAGGATCCACTGTTACCGCAAAAGGTGCATTTCGAGATCGAGTCTGGCGACTCGGCATTTTCACGCATTGAAAGAACTGGCAGAAGGCATCTCGGAAGATAAGTTGCGCTCAGATGCGACGGTGGCGGACGGATTGATCGTGAAGGCTGAGATTCCCTGGCTTGGAGGTACCAGGGAAGCTCGCAAGCGGCTCGGTGGTCCAGTATTGCTCGGGACGATGAACATCGAAGATCGCAAGTTGATAATCGGTGTGAATTCAACCAGACGGGCGAAAAAGATCCGTCGGCTGGTTGAAAAACGATTGGGGAAAGAAGCAGTCTACAAGACAACTGTCATCGAGCCCATCGAGTCGGAGGTTGAGAGAATGTGGGCAGCCGCCGCGAGCGGCTCCTCAAAGCCAGCCGCCGAAGGTCGGGCAGCGCAGGAGACCGAACGGACGGGTGTGATTCCACTTGCCGATCTTCCTGCGGAAGTGCGTTTAAAACTGGAAGAGACTGCGCGTCAACATTGGATCACATGGTTCGACCTGCCGGTCTCGGCGCTCAACAACATGACTCCGAGGGAAGCGGCAACGACAGAGGAGGGCCGCGAACTACTTGAAAGCTTGCTATTAGATTACGAACGTCATGATGATGCTGATAACGAGAACCTTATGCGTCCCGACATACCCGGGCTGCGGCGCAAGTTAGGAATGCACGTTTAAGCGTGACACAGTGCTCGCTGTCAATAAACAGTGAAGCAAAAGAACTGGATTTCGAAACTTTGAAGAATGCGCTTTCAACGAAACGCTAACCATACTTTCAAACAGTTGAGACGCTTCAATCTTATGAGTTTCAGTACCGAACCATAAACACCGACCTTTGGGTCGCGCTTGCTTCGTTGAGGACTCTATCGACTCGGCACTTTTTCGTCGGTACGTTAGCTGGAATAACAATGTTGAGTATCCGTCCGCGCGCAGCGCTCGAAGTGGCGTCACAACTGCTTATCAGAAGGTAGCGCAATTCTGAGAGTGGGCTTTCCGCCTACGTTCTGTAGCGGGAAATAGACGCGATGAGTGCGATTATCCACAGCAACGCTGTGGGCATTCGGGGCGAAGAAACCTTCGCCGACTTTCTCCAGGCTTCGACCGCGCTCATCAAAAACCGAGATAACGCCACTCTCAGCCGACACATAGAGACGAGCAAAGCCTTTATCAAAAGCCAGCACGTCTGGATCGGCGCCGACGCTGTGAATAGCTGTCATGGACTTCGACTCCAGATCAAAAACAGCCAGCTTCGCATTTTCTTCGCATGCGACGAACGCCAGCCGGTGCTCGCTGTCAATCAACAGTCCGTGTGGTTCACTGCAACCCGGCAGCGAGTGTCGCGCGATGACCTGGTCTTTCGTTGGGTCTATCTCTGCAAGCTGGTTTTTCCCGTGTACTGTAACGAAGATGTGATCCGACACTGAATCATATTGCGTGTTGCCGGCGCCGCCGCCGAGGGGAATAGTAGTCACGCGCTGATTGTTTTTGGCATCAATGACTGTATCAGTCTTGCCGTGCAGATCCGAAATGTAAATCTTATTTACCTTGGGAGCGTAAGCAATGCCATCCGGATAATCTCCGGCCGGCGCACGCGCGATGATCTGCAAAGTGGACTCATCGATGATAGCAAGTTCGTTCGTTCCGGTAGCGGATGCGTAGACGCGTTGCAGTTCGGGCACGGCCAGTATTCCATGCACTCGTGACAGGTTCTTAACCTCTCCGGCCTGCGCTTCTTTGTTTGCGTCAAATACGACCATCGTACTGTCGCCCAGATGTGCGATGTAGAGGCGGCCACTGTTTGGATCAAAACTCTGATAGTCGAAACGCGTGGCGCCTCCGCTCAAAGGCACATCGCGTAATGTGCGGAGAGGAAGACCTGGAGGTGGTGAACCAAGCGGTGGCGACTTTGCCGTGCAGGTTAACGCGAATAATAAAAGAGCAATCGAAAGGGCAACTCCCGCACCAACTCCAATAGATTTCATGACACCCTCCACCACAAGCAATCGCTGCTAATAGTTCGACCTAAGCGGTCCTTCCATAATCAATTCCTAACTGGCGTAACGTTCCTCGACGGTCAAAACGAATACCACCGTTCCAACGAGTCCAATTAACCCGGCAGTAACAAACGGAACTTCCGGCGCAATATTCCAGAGCAAACCACCAATCGCGGCCGCCGGAGTGATCGAAAGACTACGAACGAGATAATAGAGTCCTACAGATCTGGCGCGAATATTATCGTGCGCAAGATCCACGATCATCGCTTTTCTGGAAGGCTCGCCAATCTCTCGCAGACCGCCGATCGCATAAGCGACGATCAACCATGCGAAATTTGAAGCGACAATGATTGCCACTGGAAACAGTGCAAAACTCAAAAAGGTCGCCACCACAAACGGTTTGCGCCCTACTCGATCAGCAATCTTTCCTGCCGGAATGTAAACAAGGATCGACGTGATCATTTGAATGGCGATAAGACTGCCGTAAGCCGCAACACTGACACCGTGAACATTGGTCACATAAAGAATGGCCAATACCCCGGTCATGCCTTCGCAGGTTCTGATGATGATGTCGGAAATCAGCAGCCGTTTCAGAACACCATGAAATGAGCGCCAAACGCCCTGCATGTTGATTGAGTGTGGCCGCTGGTTGAGAGCTCTGATTTTAAGTACGAATGTGAGCGCCACTGCTGCTAAACCAAGGGTGATCAGCAGACCTACATGGATACCGTGGACCAGGCCCATAGAGGCGATCAGAGAACCGCCAGCAATTGGTGCAACCACTATTGGCACACGTTTTAGTATCGATTGCAGAGTAAAACCCATCGCTCGGCGTTCGCGGGGCAGGGAATCGCCGATGACGGCAAAGATTGCGGGAGACGCCATGCTCTGCCACGCCATCACCAGCGCGAGACCGATAAACAAGAATGGCCACGAAGGACTGAAAAGGTAAACGACGTAACCGAGGAAGGCGAGTGTAATAAAGATAAGGAAAGCTCGGCGTCGCCCAAAACGGTCGGCAACAAAGCCGCCTGGATATTGATAGCAAGCGTCGAAAAAATCTTCTGCCGTGCCGAAGAGACCGATGATTGGTGTGGTTGCACCAAGCGCCTCAAGGTATTTAGGTAGAAACTTTTTCCATAGTTCTTCACCGAAACCGATAAGGAAAACTGCCGCTGACGCAATCGTGACGTTGCGTTCGAGAGCGAGGTAGTCAGCGACTCGCACTCGCCAACCGGCGGGACGGTCCGTCACCAGCGGCATTTGCTCGGTGGCTTCTCCCGCGATATTACTTCTTAGATCTTGGTCCACTTTGCTTCGTCTTGCGTGCGGGCTTCACTGCATCCTTGCTCCGTAACGCATGAAGACCATCGAAAATTGCGGTGGTAGTTTGAAGTAACTTGCGATCATCGCGTAACAATTCATTAGGTAGTTCAAAAGCATAGCCGTCTGGTAATTCACGCATGTTTTGAGCTGAGCGAAAGAGTCTTTCAATTGCCGCTATGTGTGCGCCACGTTGCTCTGGTGCAATTGCAGTCATATCACAGGCAAAGGGTGATTCTGTATCTGTCATACGGTTCTCGGCCAATACATAATGATAAACACTCCGACAAGCGCAATTGCGCCCCCAATTAGATCAAACCTATCGGGCGAGATTTTATCGATTCGCCATCCCCACAGGATAGAGAGAACAACAAACACTCCGCCGTAGGCCGCGTACACGCGCCCATTTTGTTGCGCTTGAAGTACAACTGATCGAGTCGTATGATCCTGCCTCAATCTTTTCGAAACCCGGCAATGTAATGGTTTCGAAGGAACGTTCTCCGCGTTCCCCCGGAACCTCCACTCATAAGGAGGTTACTTCAATGCCACAATATCCTTGCTTCGAGTCGCAACCCTTACAGGGTAAGCGCTAACTTGAATGGATGACGAGGTATGACCAGCGTATTCCAGGATCTGCGCTATAGCCTGCGCATGCTGCTAAAGCATAAAGGTTTTACCGCTGTTTCCGCGCTGACGCTGGCACTGGGCATTGGTATCAATACAGCAATGTTCAGTGTGCTGAATACATTTGTATTTGGCTCGTTGCCATACCCGCAGCCCGAACGATTGGTGCGCATATGGCGCACGTCTTTATACTCTCAAAGTTGGCCGCATTCAGCCGCAGATTTCTTTGACCAGCATGACCAAAACACGGTTTTTGAGAAAATGGCCGCGTACCAATTTGTCAGCCGTAATCTCACTGAACAGGGACAAAGCGCGGAACGTTTGCTCAGCCTCGCCGCAACCGCCGACTTCTTTCCACTGTTGGGCGTCCCACCGGCGCATGGCCGTGTATTCAAACCTGAAGAATTTGAGCCGGGCGCTGATAACGTCATCGTTTTAAGCGATCGTCTTTGGACGCGCCGTTTCGGAAGCGATCCAAACGTCGTGGGCCAGAGAATTCAGCTCGACGGAAAAACCGTGGAGATAGCCGGCGTGATGCCCCCCGGATTCGAACATCCGATCCTCTGGGGCGCGATCGACATCTGGCAGCCGCTGACGTTTACTCCAGAAAGAAAAACGAATCGCGGCAACAACTATCTCTCTTCATTCGGCCGGCTGAAGCCCGGCGTCCCAATCCGGCAGGCAGAGCAAAGCATGATTGCCCTGGCGGCTAACATCGGCAAGCAAAACCCGTCATACGAAGGCGACAGCCTGCGGCTCGAGCCGCTTCAACGATCTATGTCTGACAGTGTCGGCAGAACTGTCATGTGGTTCACATTTGGACTCGCGGGTTTTGTGTTGCTGATCGCCTGCGCAAACCTGGCTAATCTTCAGCTCGTTCGCACGGCGGCGCGATCGCGTGAACTGGCTGTGCGCGCGGCCCTCGGTGCGGGTCGATGGCGACTGCTGCGACATTCGTTTACCGAGAGCCTCCTTGTCACTCTGATCGGAGGAATAATCAGTCTGTTCATGGCTCTTGGCGCCGTTCGCTTCATCAGCGTTCGCCTGTTCACGGACTTGCCCGGAGCGCATGTGCAACTCGATTACAAAGTGTTTGGCTTTGCACTGGTGTGTTCCCTGTTGACAGGAGTTTTATTCGGGACAGTTCCGGCGTGGTTAGCATCGCGAGCGGATGTGAATCTTGCGCTGCGAGAGAGCTCTCGTGGATCCACCGCAGAACGATCTCAGCACCGGTTGCTACACATGCTCATCGTCGGCGAAGTAGCGTTTGCGATGGTATTACTCGCGGGAGCGGGATTGTTCCTGCGTGGTTTGCAACACTTCATCAATTCAGATCCGGGTTGGCGGGTGGATGGGCTGGTCACGGCGCAGATGAACCTTCGGGGAGAGAGATACACCGATGAGAAGCAGCGTGTTGTTTTCCTGGCGAAGCTGGAAGATCGTCTCCGCACATTGCCGGGTGTGCAGCATATTGGAATTGGTAGTTCGCATCCGGTATTAGGTTTCAACAGCAGTGGTGCGTTTCTGGTTGAGGGTCAACCCGAGCTTCCGCCGGATAAGTGTCCGGTAACATTTGTCGAACCGGTAAGTAGCGATTATTTCGAGACTCTGGGTGTTCATTTGCGACAGGGCCGTACCTTCAACGGAGCGGATACGGCCGATCACCCTAAGGTCGTTATCATCAATGAGAATACCGCGCGTACATTTTGGCCCAACGAAAGTCCCATCGGAAAGCACATAAGTAGTATTGGTCCACCGAATGACCTTTACGAAATCGTTGGCGTGGTTAATAACCTTGCCTTTCCCGGTAGCCTCGGAGAACCAGATACACGGTTTGAAGCGTTTGTGCCGGTGACGCAGGCTGCTCCTGTGTATCTCACGATTGTTCTGCGTACTTCTTCGACTTCGGAAACGATCGCTAACAGCCTGCGCAGCTCGATTGCCGGGTTAGATCCGGATTTACCGGTTTACCAGATTCGCACCGCACGAGCTGCGGTCGATCAAGGCCTCGGGAATATCTCACTGCTGGGGAGCCTGCTCGGAGCGTTTGCGACGATTGGTGTATTGCTGGCGGCAACCGGAATCTACGGAGTTGTGTCGTACACGGTGGCCCAACGTACTGGTGAGATCGGAATTCGAATGGCCCTCGGAGCGCAGTCTCGCGATGTTCTGTGGTTGGTGTTGAGCAAAGGCGGCGTGCTGGTCGTGATTGGAGCCTGCCTGGGTGCCGTAGGTGCGTACGGTGTATCGAAATTACTGATTGCGCTCATCCCATTATTGCCAACACGCGATCCGCTAATTATGCCGGTAGCGGCTCTTGCTCTCGTTACAGTGGCGCTGGTGGCTTGTTACATCCCGGCGCGCCGGGCGACGCGAGTCGATCCGCTGGTGGCGCTGAGATCGGAGTGAAATGAATGATGTTGCGCCGGGGATACTTAAGATCGCGCAACAACAATCTTGATTCTTGCCTGGTCCTCGTTTTTGCCGCGATCACGGTTCTGTCTCTCGGCTGGAGTAATGGGAGAGCCATGCCTCAGGGCAGATCAAGAAACAACAGTTGGCCTGCCTATGGAAACGATCCCGGCGGGTCGCGTTACTCATCACTTAACCAGATCAATCGTAATAATGTGAAAGAGCTCAGGGCCGCTTGGACGTACCGCACCGGAGATGTTGCGGACGGCAGTCGAACAGCGGAAACGAGCCAGTTCGAAGCGACACCGATCATGGTTGAAGGAACGCTCTACCTGAGCACACCATTCGATCGTGTTATCGCTCTCGACGCAGAGAAGGGAACGGAGCGCTGGACCTTCGATCCGAAACTCGATCTTTCAGTTCCCTATGGAGACGGACTTACCAGCCGCGGGGTCTCGACCTGGCTCGATCGAACGCGCGCCGCCGGCGAACCATGTCGCCGCCGGATTTTCGTCGCCACAAACGATGGCCGTCTGATCGCCCTCGATAGCGTAACCGGCAAGACTTGCGCCGACTTCGGAAAGGACGGCGAAGTCGCATTGACTCGAGGCGTGGGCCCATACCAACCTGGCGAGTACCACTTCACCTCACCTCCAGCCATAGCCGGCAACCTCGTTGTCGTCGGTTCTGCAGTAGACGACGGCGTTCGCGTTGACGCACCGAGCGGCGTTGTACGCGCCTTCGACGCGCGCACCGGAACACTACGCTGGAGTTGGAACCCGATCCCGCGTGAGCAAACAGACCCCGCGTGGAAAACGTGGAAAGGCGAGAGCGCCTCGCGCACTGGCGCTGCAAACGTGTGGTCCGTGATGTCTGTGGATGCCACGCGCGATTTGATTTTTCTACCTACCAGTTGTCCGAGTCCGGATTTTTATGGCGGGGAGCGGCGTGGAGATAACCTCTACTCGAATTCGGTGGTCGCACTGCACGCCTCAACTGGAAAAATCGCCTGGTACTTTCAGGTGGTGCATCACGATGTCTGGGACTATGACGTGCCCGCGCAGCCAGTGTTGGTTAATGTTCGGCGTGGTCGTCGCGAGATTGCTGCTGTGGTCGTGGCGACGAAGATGGGCCACATCTTTGTACTCAATCGCGAAACAGGGAAGCCTCTATTCCCGGTTGAGGAGAGGCGCGTGCCGCAGGGCGCTGCTCCGGGCGAAGAGCTTTCACCAACGCAACCTTTCCCGATTCTTCCGCCTCCGCTCGATCCGGAGACGCTTACGCCTGAAGACGCCTGGGGCATTACAGAAGATGATCGCCGGTGGTGCCGCGAGCGCATCCAATCTCTGCGATCTGAAGGGATCTTCACGCCGCCGAGTCTGCCAGGCTCCGTCATTTATCCGGGAAATATCGGCGGTGTGGCCTGGGGTGGCGTCTCCGTCGATCCGCAACACGCGATTCTGATCGCGAACACCAATCGGTTTCCCTTCATCGTCACGCTCATCCCGCGAGATCGCTATGCGGCAGAGAAGGAAGCGCACCCGAACGCTGATATTGCACCCCAGTCAGGAGCGCGTTACGCGATGCGTCGGGATGTTTTGCGAACGCGGGCTGGAGTTCTATGTAATCCGCCTCCGTGGGGTGTGCTCAGCGCCGTTGACCTGTCGAGTGGAAAAGTGCGCTGGCAAGTTCCATTAGGCACGATTCCGGGATTGGCCCAAGTGCCTGGTTCGTCCGCGTGGGGTTCGCCAAACCTCGGTGGCTCAATCGTCACGGCGGGTGGGCTCGTCTTCATCGCCGCCGCAATGGACCAATACCTCCGCGCGTTCGACATAGAAACCGGAAAGGAGTTGTGGAAAGGCGCGTTGCCGGCGGGCGGGCAGGCCACGCCAATGACTTACAAGGGAAGTGACGGAAAGCAGTATGTCGTTATCGCTGCTGGAGGTCACGGCCGACTCGGCACGCCGCTTGGTGATTACGTCATCGCGTTCGCTCTTCCCTAGTCGCCTTATTGAGAGTTATATTTCGCGTCTCAGCTATAGAGAATTATCGCGCACCCAGCCCAGCCGGCATACCTCGACTGCCGGATTACAACCTCCCTAACAAGTTTGTTATGTGCCTTTGTGGCTAAGAATCAAAGATGGCCACTATTGTTTTCATGCCGTTTCACTGGGAATCGGATTTGAATCCGACTTTCGCCCTCGCCAGCAAGCTGCGCGACCGCGGCCATCGCGTGCATTACCTTGCCATCCCCGACACGTCGGAGCGCATTCGTTCCCAGGGCTTTGATTTCACTCCCATTTTCAGTCGCGCCTTTCCCGAAGGCACGCTGGCAAAGCAGTATGAGAGTGAGGCACAGGGCAATCATTACGGCATCGATGAATTCAGAGATAGATTTCGAGCGACATGCGATCTTTTGCGTGAGGGCGAATTAGATCGCGCAATAAGCCGGCTACATCCAGACCTCTTACTTACTTCGAGCGGTACGCCGTGGGTCGGAATTGCAGCTTGCAAAACTGGCATCCGGGTCATCTCTTTTTCCAGCACGTTGATTTCTGTCGAGGACCCCGCGGTTCCTCCGTTCAATACAGATTTGATTCCGAAGGATAGCCATCTCTCGCGGCTGCGGACATGGTTCGAATGGAAAAAATTATTCTTATACCGTCGCCTCTTTTCGAGAGACTGGAACATCTCCGATGACCTCAAGACGCTCGCGAGTGATTGCGGCTATCCGCTCGACAAAATCGATTTCGGTGTCGAAACATGGCCCCGGCTGCTGCTGCCGGAATTGGTGTTCTTTCCAAAAGATTTAGACTTCCCTCGATCGCGAAAACCGGAAGGAGCTTTTTTCATCGAAGCAGGTGTTGACATCGAAAGAAACGACGGCGAATTTCCCTGGGATCGGATCGAGCACGAGAAACCGCTCGTCTACTGTACTCTCGGAAGTGTGGTGACATTCAAGTATCCTGCGCGGGCTTCATGGTTCTTTCAGATGTTTATGGACGCGATGGCGCAAAGATCCGATTTACAGGGAGTAGTCGCTATTGGCAACTATTTGAAGGCCGAGAACTTTAATTGTCCCGGCAACGTGCTCATCGTGCAGCATGCGCCGCAAGTAGAAGTATTAGAGAGAGCGTCACTGATGATCTCTCATGCAGGAGTTACCGGGTTGAAAGAGAGCGCGTTCATGGGAGTGCCAATGCTGCTTATCCCAATCTATTACGACCAGCCTGGAAATGCCGCGCGAGTTGTCTATCACGGGTTGGGTGCGCGTTTGCGGCTCAAGGAACTATCTCAGTTTGAGCTCGGTCGTTTGATCGACAGAGTGCTCAACGATTCCTCTTATTCAGCGCGAGCCAAACTCATGTCAGAGAAGCTTCGTAACCTCGAGCATCAATCTCCTGGAGTTACAATCATCGAGGACACGATCAGGCACAAAGAGGATAGTGCCCCGGTTTGAAGTTCTTCATCCACAGATTACACAGATCTTTAAAACAATCTGTGTAATCTGTGGATAGAAAGCCAAACTAGAGCACTACTTCCAAAAGTTTGTCCTTGCAGTCCGAATATTTCGTCCCTATAATCCATCTGCCCAAAGTTAAACTTACCCGGCGAAATATCTGAATCTCGCGATTCGGAAGTAACCTCCCTTTTCAATTTAGTCGTCCGCCTGTTTATTCATCGAGCGATGGAAACGAACTGACGTGCGGCATTCGCCCAGCCACTCACTCTCATTAAGCCCAGTTAACCACCTCCCAATGTGCTCGCAGTTTGCAGTTCGGCACGGCAATGCAGTACCAAACCGCTCGGGAAGTACAGTCTTTTGTTGAAGCGTCCAGGCCCGCAACTTTAATTGAGCTGTTGGACCAGAGGGCACTTCACCTGCCGGATCAACGCGCCTACACCTTTCTGCTCGACGGAGAAACAAGCGAACTTCACTTGACCTATCGGGAATTGCAGCGGCGCGCTCGCGCAATCGCTGCGGCGCTTCGATTCACGGGAGCAAAAGGCGAGCGTGCACTCCTGCTCTATCCACCCGGGCTGGACTTCATCGAAGGCTTTTTCGGCTGCTTGTATGCCGGAGTGGTGCCCGTTCCCGCGTATCCGCCCCACTTCGCCAGGCGGAATCGCAGTCTACCCAGATTGCAGGCCATCATCGCCGATGCTGGAGCGACTCTCGTGTTAACCACGTCACCTATACTCGAGAGAGCGAAACGCATCTTCACAGAGGCTCCGGATCTGAAAGCTCTCCAATGGCTCGCGACTGATCGGGTTGTGAGCGGCGTGGACGAAGATTGGCGAACTGAGCCGACGATGCCGGACGATCTTGCTTTTCTCCAGTACACGTCAGGCTCGACCGGTCACCCTCGTGGCGTGATGCTCACACACACGAACCTTCTGCACAATGCGAGTCTGATCTTTCACGTGTTTGAGCATACGGAGACAGACAGCTATGTTTCGTGGCTGCCGATGTTTCATGACATGGGCTTCATGGTCGGAGTTCTCCAACCTCTCTACGCTGGAATCAGAGCTGTAGTGATATCACCAGCCTCTTTTTTGCAGCGTCCGGCGCGCTGGCTGGAAGCTATCTCTCGTTACAAAGCCACCACGAGCGGTGGACCAAACTTCGCTTACGACCTTTGCACACGCAAGATCACACAGGACGACGCGGCGAAACTCGATCTGAGTAGTTGGAGCGTGGCCTTCAACGGTGCGGAGCCTGTTCGCGCTGAGACTCTCGACAGATTCGCATCGCGCTTCAAGTCATGTGGCTTTCGACATGCCGCCTTCTATCCCTGTTACGGACTGGCTGAAGCGACTTTGATCGTGACCGGCGGACGCAAGAAGAGTCTCCCCAAAATCAAGAGGGTGGAAGCGAAGTCGCTAGTCGGGTGCGGCACTGCCTTGCCGGGACAACGTGTCCTCATCGTTGATCCCGTGTCGTTAACAGAGCTCAAAGACGGTCACGCCGGAGAAATCTGGGTCTATGGACCAAGTGTGGCAAGAGGTTACTGGAACCGGCCAGAGGTCACTCTCCGGATTTTCAACGCTTATCTGTCAGATACAGGCGAAGGACCTTTTCTGCGCACGGAAGACTTAGGTTTCATCGAAGATGGAGAACTCTATATTACTGGCCGCATCAAGGACCTCATCATCATCCGTGGCCTGAATCACTACCCGCAGGACATCGAGTGGACTGTAGAGCGTTGTCACGCGGCACTCAGGCCAGGTTGCGGTGCAGCGTTCACCGTCGATGCCAATGGTGAGGAACGATTAGCAATCGTTCAGGAGATAGACACCCGCGTGGAAGCAGACCCGAATCATGTGATCGAGACGATCCGTGAAGCAGTCGCTTCCGAGCACGAACTGCAAGTGTATGCCGTCGCACTCATTGAGCCCGGCCGGATTTCCAAAACATCGAGCGGCAAGATTCAGCGACGTGCGTGCCGCCAGAGATTTCTGGAAGGCACGCTCGAAATGGTTGCAGCGTGGCGCGCTTCTGCTTCGAAAGAGGACGTCGTGCCGGAGTTGGTGCCGTCACTTTTAAGTGCGGAAGCTATCGATTCATGGTTGCGATCGCTGGTAGCCGCCAGCCTCCGCGTTGACCTCAGTAGTGTGCATACGGATCAACCGATGGTTCGTTACGGTCTCGACTCACTAACGGCTGTAGAACTTGCACACTCGATCGAGACAAATCTGGGCGTCGTCTTGCCGATGGTCCATTTTCTTCAAGGAACAAGTATCTCGGAACTCGGCGCCCACATTCTCTCGCAGTGGAGCGAACGTCCCGAATCACATGCCTCGTCTGCTGCGGCGCGCGAGAGTGACAGTGAGTATCCGCTCTCCTACGGTCAACAGGGCTTGTGGTTCCTGCACAACCTTGCGCCGGAAAGCACGGCGTACAACATTGCGCGCGCTGTCAGGATTAGCTCAACACTCGACGTCGCTGCTCTACGTCGCGCCTTTTCCGCACTGGCCGAACATCATCCAGCTTTGCGAACGACCTTCGCCACTTCCGCAGGGCCTCCGATTCAGCGAGTTGCCGAGCGCCTTGAACTCGACTTCCGGCAAGAGGACTCGCGGAACTGGAGCGAAGCGCAACTGGACGAGCGTTTGACCGAAGAGAGCGAGCGCCCTTTCGATCTCGAACGCGGACCGCTCATGCGCATCAATCTCTTCACTCGCTCGAGCGACGACCATATCCTCCTGATTGCCGCTCATCACATCATCATCGACTTCTGGTCGCTGGCACTCCTGATCAGGGAACTGAGTCTTTTGTACGACGCTGAACGGTCCAGTCCTGGCACGAGGCTCCCGACACCCGCTTCCAGTTACTCTGACTTCGTTCGCTGGCAAAGTGAGCTGCTGTCGACTGAAAAAGGAGAGAGAGACTGGATATATTGGCGCAATCAACTCTCCCACGAGTTACCGATCTTAAACTTACCGACTACACGACCTCGCCCGCCGGTGCAAACGTTTCGCGGGGCTTCCGTGCCTTTAACGTTGAATGCCACGACTACTCGCCGGCTCAAAGATCTCGGTCGTGAGCACGACGCCACGCTTTACGTCACATTACTAGCGGCGTTTCAAGCATTGCTCCATCGCTACACTGGCCAGGAGGAATTATTTGTCGGTTCTGTTACTGCCGGACGAACCAGGGCCGAGTTCGCCTCGCTCGTAGGCTACTTCGTGAACCCTCTGGTATTGCGAGTAACGGTCTCTCGCGATGACACATTTCAATCCCTGCTTGAACAGGTGCGCCGAAACGTGCTTGATGCCTTCGAGCACCAGGATTATCCGTTCTCCATTTTGGTGGAGCGCCTCCAGACGGCGCGCGATCCTTCACGCTCACCTTTCTTCCAGGTCATGTTCTCGATGCATAAGTCGCAGCCGCCGGCTGATGAAGGGTTGTCGTTATTCGCACTGGGTGAAGCAGGGGCGCGCATAAATCTCGGCGAGCTTGAGTTGACATCCGTGCCGCTCAAACGGCGCATGGCACAGTTTGATCTCACTCTCATGATGGCCGAGGCCGGCGAAGAGCTGTATGCGACTTTCGAATACAACATAGACCTCTTCGACGCTGCCATTACCAGGCAGATGGCGCAAAGCTTCCGTGCCTTACTCGACGCGCTCGTCGCAAATCCGGGTGAAAGAATCTCCCGCCTGCCTCTGCTCCCCCAAGAAGATCTCTCGCGCAAAGGCGCAAAGGCGCAAAGAAAGCTTTTTGGAAACGCGCTAGCGCTTTGCGCCTTTGCGCCTTTGCGCGACAAAACCATTCATCACGTAATTGAACGTCAGGCTGAGGTAACGCCGGAGACCACCGCGGTTGTATCTGGCGAGCAGCGTCTCTCGTATCGAGAACTTAACGAACGTGCAAACAAGCTTGCGCGACACCTGCGACGACTCGGCGTTGGACCAGAGTCGCTGGTCGGAATCTATACGGAGCGCAACGTTGAGATGCTCGTTGGTCTGCTCGGAATTCTCAAAGCGGGCGGCGCCTATGTGCCACTAGATCCTTCTTATCCGCAAGAGCGAGTGACGTCCCTACTTGAAGACGCACGGGTCGAGGTGCTCGTCACGCAGGCGAACCTCCTGAGCCAGGTTCCGGCCCGTGTAGTTTGTCTCGATAGAGATTGGGAGGAGATTGAACGCGAGAGCGGCGAAAACTTCGACAGTAATGTTTCACCAGATAATGCTGCTTACGTGATCTACACCTCCGGTTCGACGGGCCGGCCTAAAGGCGTAGTGGTTACTCATCACAACGTGTTACGGCTGTTCGCGGCGACAAAGAATCGTTTCGATTTTTCGTCCAGCGACGTGTGGACGCTTTTTCACTCCTACGCCTTCGACTTTTCCGTGTGGGAATTGTGGGGTGCGCTGCTACACGGTGGTCGTGTCGTCGTCGTTCCGTATTTTGTCAGCCGCACGCCTGAGACGTTCCGCGAGTTGCTCCGGAAGGAACAGGTTACCGTTCTTAATCAGACACCCTCTGCATTTCGTCAACTCATGTTTGTGGAAGAGAGCGCTCGTGAAGAAGAACGACTGTCCCTGCGTCTCGTGATCTTCGGCGGCGAAGCGCTCGAACTTCAGACTCTGCGACCCTGGCTGGAAAGATACGGAGATGAGCGGCCGCAATTGGTCAACATGTATGGCATCACGGAGACGACAGTTCACGTCACCTATCGCCGGATCAGAATGGCCGATCTCGGGTCAGGGCGGAGAAGCATGATTGGCGCCGCAATTCCAGACTTGCAGGTCTACGTCCTGGACCAGTACCAGCAACCCGTGCCGCCGGGAGTGGCGGGTGAGTTGTGCGTCGCTGGTGACGGATTGGCCCGTGGGTATTTGCGTGAACCGCGACTCACAGCAGAGCGCTTCCTGCCTAACCCGTTCGGCAATATGCCGGGAGCGAGATTGTATCGATCAGGCGATCTGGGGCGGTACTTAACTGACGGTGAGATCGAGTATCTGGGGCGAATAGATCAACAGGTAAAGGTGCGCGGTTTTCGTGTCGAGCCGGGCGAGATTGAAGCGACACTCAGCGAGTATCCTGCGGTGCGTGAAAGCGTGGTCGTCGCGCATGAGGAGTCGACTGGTGATAAGCGCCTCGTGGCCTACGTCGTCGCTGGTGAGGGTGAGCCGTTTTCGGCTGAAGACTTACGCAATCACGTGCGACAGAAGTTGCCCGAGTACATGCTGCCCGCTGCGTTCGTGCAGATGGAAAAATTGCCGCTGACATTGAACGGCAAGATCGATCGTCGCGCCTTGCCTCCGTTGGAGGGACTCGCAGTCAGACCAAAGAAGATCTTTCAAGCGCCCCGCACCGAGACTGAGCAGGTACTGGCGAGCATCTGGTCTGAAGTGCTTGGGATTAAATCGATCGGCGTTGATGACAATTTCTTTGAGCTGGGCGGCGACTCGATCCTCAGTATTCAGATCGTCGCGCGCGCCAAGGAGGCGGGCATATACCTGACGCCCAGGCAATTGTTTCAGCACCAAAGTATCGCTGAATTAGCTCAACTGACCGGCTCGCTGTCTGAACCAGGAGAATCAACGTCTGAAGAGCTTAGGCCAATCAAGTTGGACCATGGGCAGTTGGAGAAGCTTGCGAAGTCTGCCGGCGAGATCGAAGACGCCTACCCACTCACGCCAATGCAGCAGGGAATCCTCTTTCACAGTCTTTCAGAGCCTGACAGCGGAGTCTACACGACACAATTCATCTGCGAGTTGAGAGGCGATCTTGATCCGGAAGCGTTTCAGGTCGCATGGCAAACCATTGTTCGGCGTCATCAATCCTTGCGTGCTGACTTCGCCTGGGATTCTCACGCGGAACCAATTCAAGTAGTCAGGCGAGAGGTTGAAGTGAAGCTGGGTCGGGAGGATTGGACGCAGTTCAGCCGCGAGCGACAAGAGGAGTTTTTAGAAGCATATTTGCAGCGCGATCGCGAGCGAGGCTTTGACTTCAAACGTGCGCCGCTCCTGCGCCTCGCTTTGTTCAGGAGATCACCCGAACAATACGTTTTCGTCTTCAGTCACCATCACCTGCTGATCGATGGTTGGTCGCTGTCGATCATTTTGCGAGAAGTCTTCGCCACTTACGACGCAGGCCGCGCAGCGCGAGAGTCGCATCTGAAAGAATCGCGCCCATTTAGCGACTACGTTGCCTGGTTGGGCCAACAGGATCAGGCCCGAGCGGAGAATTTCTGGCGCGAGACGCTCAAGGCATTTACCGAGCCTACTTCGCTTGGGATCGAAAACACGCATACCACCCTAGTCGAACAAGGGCGAGGCTACAGTGAAAAGTCGCTTCATCTCTCTAAAAGTTCGACAGAATCGTTGCAAGCCTTAGCACGCCAGAACCAACTCACCTTGAGTACGCTTCTGTATGGAGCGTGGGCAATACTGCTCAGCCGCTATAGCGGTGAGCGCGACATCGTTTTCGGTGTCACGTCTTCGGGCCGGCCGCCTGACTTAAGCGGTTCGGAAGCGATGGTCGGGCTCTTTATCAATACACTGCCTCTACGAATCAGCGTTCCGTCAGGTCAGTTGCTCATTCCCTGGTTGAAGGAGTTGCAGGAGCATCTGGTGGAGGTGCGCCAGTACGAATACAGCTCACTCGCGCAGGTGCAGGAATGGAGCGACGTGCCGCGCGGCCGCGCACTCTTCGAAAGCCTTTTTGTCTACGAGAACTATCCTGTTGATTCCTCACTTGCCGGTAGACGTGACATTACCGGCGTTCGTTCAATCGAACAGACGAATTATCCGTTGACGATCGCAGCCGAGCCGGGTGCGGAGTTGTACCTGTACGCCGGTTACAAAACGAATCGCTTCGATGACGTGACCGTCAGCCGGATGCTTCGCCATCTCGAAACATTGCTCGAAGGAATGATCACCTCTTCGCAGCAGCGAGTCTCGGAGCTGTCGCTCCTGAGCGCGGCAGAAAGAGACATGGTTCTACGCGAGTGGAACGAAACCAACGTCGACTTTCCCAGTCTCACTCTGCACCAACTCTTCGAACGGCAGGCTGCGGCAACGCCCGATGCCGTCGCTTTGATCTTTGAAGGGAAGCGGCTTTGTTATCAGGAATTGAACCAGCGTGCCAATACGTTAGCCGGCCATCTTCGTCGTTTGGGTGTAACGCGCGGAGCGCGAGTCGGAATCTGTTTGGAACGCGGAATGGACATGATCATCTGCCTGCTCGGAATCTTAAAAGCAGGCGCCGCATATCTGCCACTCGATCCTGAATACCCGAAGGAACACCTCGCCTTCATGCTCGCCGACGCACAGCCTGAAATGGTGCTCACGACTCATCCACAGATTACACAGACTAGATCTGTGCCATCTGCGGAATCTGTGGAAGACCTTGCCTACGTCATCTACACATCGGGCTCTACAGGTCAACCGAAGGGCGTGATGGTATCTCATCGCGCCGTTTGCAATCACATGCAATGGATCGCGCGCAAGTTCCCGTTGGACCAATCAGACCGAATGTTGTTGAAGTACTCGATCAGTTTTGATGCAGCAATAGAGGAGATATTCCATCCGCTCATCACTGGAGCAGGTCTGGTCATCGTTCCTCCAGGCCGCCAATACGACGCCGATTATTTACTAAAACTGATACGCGAGCACCAGATCACGGCCATAGACGTCGTGCCGGCTATGCTCAACGCACTCATAGAAGACGAGAGGATTAAGGAATGCCGAAGCCTGCGGCGCGTGATTAGCGGCGGCGAGGCGCTCTCAGCCGAATTGAAAGATCGCGTCTATCGTTGCCTGGTCGAAGTAGAACTGGTGAATGCGTATGGTCCAACCGAGGCTGCCATCACGACTACCTATCATCGGTGCGGAGCAGACGAGCGAACGGTTCCGATCGGTAAGCCTGTAGCGAATGCGAGAGTCTACGTTCTCGATCAAAACCTCGAGCCCATGCCGGTGGGGATTGCAGGCGAGATACACATCGGCGGGACCGGGTTGGCGTGGGGCTATCTGAATCAACCCTCACTCACGGCAGAGAAATTCATTCCCGATCCATTCTCCGCGGAGGTGGGTGCGCGCCTTTATAAGAGTGGGGATTGGGGGCGGTATTCGGCAAACGGAGATTTGGAGTACCTCGGGCGATTTGACGGTCAGGTGAAACTTAGAGGTTTTCGCATTGAGCTGGGTGAGATTGAAGCGCGCTTAAGGCGCCATAGATCGGTCAGAGACGCCGTGGTCATCGTGCGAGGGGAAGCAAAAGATGATAAGCGGTTAATTGCTTATGTCGTCACCAATTCTGAAGCAGTGATCTCACCGGACGAGCTGCGCGCCATTTTAAAGAACGAGTTGCCGGACTACATGCTTCCGGCCGCCATAGTCTTGCTGGATGCGCTACCGCTTAGCGGAAGCGGGAAAGTCGATGTGCGAGCACTGCCGGCCCCCGAGGAGTTCAAGACCGAAGAAGATCATGTGGCGCCGCGCACGCCCATCGAGAAGAAACTGACACAGATTTGGCAGGCAGTGCTGGGAGTTGAGCGAGTCGGAATAACAGACAACTTTTTCGAACTGGGCGGAGATTCAATCGTCAGCATTCAGATCGTGGCTCGCGCCAGGGACGCAGGTCTGTTAATCACGCCGAAACAGATCCTCAATCACGCTTCGATTTTAGAACTCGCTGCCATGACAACCGTCTCGCGAGAGCCGGTTGCTGAAGATGAATTCGATGGCGGCGCTATACCTCTGACACCGATCCAACACTGGTTCTTCGAACAGCAGTTACCAAATCCTCATCACTACAACCAGGCCGTGATGCTGGAGCTGAAGCAGCCTGTTAGTGCTGATCTGCTAGAGAAGACTCTCCAACGATTGATCGAGCACCACGAAGCGCTGCGGCTGCGTTTCGAGCATGAGTCTGAAGGGTGGGAACAGACGGTCGCCGCCCACGAAACTCACCCAACGTTCACGCGCGTAGACCTTCCGGACGCGCGAGAATCTGAGATTAAAAAGGCCGCAGATGACGCGCAGTCGAACCTTGATTTGTGCAATGGACCGATCGTCCGTGCAGTTTATTTTGATCTCGGAGGCGCAGGGCCGAACCGGCTGTTAATTACTATTCACCACCTGGCAGTGGACGGCGTGTCGTGGCGAATACTGCTCGACGACATGAAACGCACTTACGAGCAGTTGCAACACGGCGAGGAGCCAATGTTCCCGGCGAAGACGCTTTCATTCAAGCGCTGGTCTGAATTGCTCGGTGCGCACGCACAAACCGCTGCAGTGCGGGAGGAATTGGAGTATTGGACGGCGGAACCTCGCCGCCATGTCGGGAAGTTGCCGGTCGATCGTGCAGGAGACAACAGTGGGGCTTCGGCCCGTAGCATTTCGGTCTCGTTAACTGTGGAGGAGACTCGTCTACTGCTGCAGGAAGTACCGCGCGCCTATCAAACCCAGATCAACGACGTACTACTCGCAGCCCTGGCCCAGGCGTTCTCCGAGTGGACCGGAGAAAAAGAAGTGCTCATCGATCTTGAAGGTCACGGGCGAGAAGAGATCGTCGAAGGCTGTGATCTATCGAGGACCGTCGGCTGGTTTACAACGATATTCCCGGTGCTGCTGGATTTGAGCAACTCTTCCGGACCAGGCGAGACGTTGAAGTCTGTAAAAGAGCAACTGCGGCGCGTGCCGAATAGAGGCATCGGTTACGGTTTGCTCAGATATCTGAGTGGTGACGAAACGATCTCCACCCAGTTGGAAACACTTCCGCAGGCGCAAGTGAGCTTTAACTACCTGGGCCAGCTCGACCAGGTCTTCAGTGATGGGACTACACCTTTCAACCTGACAAATGATCCCGCCGGCCAGTCACGCGGGAAGCTCGGCAAACGCAGGTATCTGATCGAAATAGATGGAGCGGTAGTAGACGGCCGGCTTCGGATGGAGTGGGTTTACAGCAACGAGCTGCATGCGCCACGGACTATCGAAGCAGTGGCCGAAAAATTCATCAGAAGGCTGCGGAAACTGATCGAGCATTGCGTCTTACGTGAAGTTCGAGAGTACACGCCCTCTGACTTTCCGCTGGTCCACTTGAACGAGCGGCAACTGGCACAGCTTCAAAGAACAGCCGGACCGATAGCAGATCTTTATCCTCTGTCGCCAATGCAGGAAGGCATGCTCTTTCACAGCCTCTACGGATCGGACGGCGGGATCTACACGACCCAATTAGTCTGCGAGCTGAATGGACATCTCAACGAAGACATCTTCGAAAGAGCCTGGCAAGCAGCCGTCGATGCACACGCGGTGCTCAGAACCGGCTTTGAATGGGAGGCCGTGCAAGAACCTGTGCAGGTGGTCAGGCGATCAGTGAAGCTGCGCCTCAAGCGCGAGAACTGGCGCACTGAATGGAGGCGTCTCGGCCGCCGTGAGCAGGAAGACGTTTTAGAGAAGTACCTGCGGCAGGAGCGCGAGCAGGAATTCGATCTGAAGCAGTCGCCGCTGATGCGTCTGGCCCTTGTTAGAACGGCCGACGACAAGAGCCTGTTTATTTGGACCAGCCATCATTTGCTACTGGACGGATGGTCGCTTCCCATTGTCTTGAGTGACGTGCTCACAGCCTACGACAGGTTACGGCGCGGAGAGCAGGCATCATTGAAGCCCGATCGTAGTTATCGAGACTACATCAGTTGGATCAAAAAGCAGGACTTGCGAGCAGCAGAGAGCTTCTGGCGGCAATTGCTCAACGGGTTCAAGTCACCGACTCCGCTGCCCAATCACCGGATCCAAACTCCCGGTGATTCTCAGTCTGCAGAACAGCAAATTCAACTGCCGCAATCTACAACCGTGAGGTTGCTGGAGTTCGCACAACGACACGAGTTGACGCAGAACACCCTGGTTCAGGGAGCGTGGGCTTTGTTGTTGAGTTCGCTCTCCGGACGAGAAGACGTCGTCTTCGGTGTCGTAGTGTCGGGACGCTCGGCGCCGGTGGCAGAAGTCGAATCAATCGTCGGGCTGTTCATTAACACCCTGCCGGTACGCGCAACGATCACGGCCGGCGCGCAGTTGACTGTCTGGCTCAAACAACTGCAGGCACAGCAGGCGGAGATCAGCCAGTACGAATATAGCCCGCTGGCTCGCGTGCAGGCGTGGAGCGAGGTTGAACCAGGGCAACCGCTCTTCGAGAGCATCTTCGTTTTCGAGAACTATCCCTTCAAGAGTGCGGCGGACGTCCATGGCGATTTAGGTGTGGGAAGTGTCCGCTCTATCGAGAGATCAAATTACCCGCTCACCGTATGGGCGATACCGGATCGAGAGTTAGTGCTGCGGATTGGATACGACAAGCGTCGCTTTCATAAGGAATGGATCAGTCAGCTCTTGCAAGACTACCAAAATCTACTGGAACAGATTTCGGAGGTACTTTGGGTCAAGGATCTTTTACCCACAAAGAAGCACAAAACGCACAAATCGCATTGCTGAAACCTCTTGAGCTTTTTGTGTCTTCTTGCGGTGGTCAAACTATTCACGAACGGTTCGAGCGACAGGCTTTGGCGAGACCTGACGCGATCGCCGTTAGCTTTGAAGGCGAGCGGCTGACTTACCGTGAGCTTAACGAGCGGGCAAACAGATTGGCCCATCAACTACGTTCGTTGGGAGTTGGTCCCGAAGTCTTGGTCGGGCTCTGTATCGAGCGCAGCATAGAACTCGTAATCGGCATGCTCGGCACCTTGAAAGCGGGCGGAGCTTATGTGCCGCTCGATCCGAATTATCCGCGTGAGCGACTGCAGTTCATCATCAAAGACGCAAAGCCGGCGGTGATTCTGACACCGGAAGGACCAGTAGCCACGGATTACACAGATCAGTGCCACGGATCAGATCCGGATTTAATCCGTCGCTTTGATTCGCGTCATCCGTGTTACGTCATTTACACCTCCGGCTCTACGGGCGAGCCAAAAGGCGTCGCAGTCACTCACGCAAACGTTGCACGCCTTTTCGACACTACACATGCGTGGTTCGGCTTCGACGAGCGCGACGTGTGGACGCTCTTTCATTCCTGCGCGTTTGATTTCTCCGTTTGGGAATTGTGGGGCGCGCTCCTTTATGGCGGGCGATTGGTGGTGGTGCCTTTCGGCGTAAGTCGTGATCCTGCGGCTTTCTACAAACTCCTGCGGCAGGAGCGCGTGACTGTACTTAACCAAACGCCGTCGGCCTTTTGGCAACTAAGTCAGGCCGAAGAAGCTCTGCCAACAAAAGAAACAGAACTTGCCCTGCGACTGGTAGTTTTCGGCGGTGAAGCGCTCGAACTACAAAGGCTGCGGCCGTGGTTTGATCGGCACGGCGACGATAGTCCGCAACTCGTCAATATGTATGGGATCACCGAAACGACCGTCCATGTCACCTATCGCCCAATCACGCGCCGCGATCTAAACGCAGGAAGCATGATTGGAAGGGCGCTTCCGGACTTGCAGATCTATCTACTCGACGACGATCTGCGCTCCGTCTTCGATGGTATTCAAGGTGAGATTTACGTCGGTGGCGCCGGCGTCGCGCGCGGCTATTTAAACCGCCCCGATCTAACAGCAGAACGTTTTATTCCCGATCCTTTCAGCCTCGAGCCTGGCGAACGTCTTTATCGCACAGGGGATCTGGCAAGTCGTCTGCTCGAAGACGATCTGGAGTATCGCGGTCGTATCGACGATCAGGTGAAGATTCGTGGGTTCCGTATCGAACCGGCTGAAGTCAATACGGCACTCGCGCACCATCCTGCTATTCGAGAGAGTGTCGTTTTGGCGAGCGAGGACGCGCGTGGAGAAAAGCGGCTGGTCGCTTATTGCGTCTGTAACGGACTTGCGCGTCCTGGCAGTGGCGACCTGCACGAGTTCTTAAGAGACAAACTGCCGGGTCACATGATCCCCGCGGCCTTCGTCTTTCTTGACGCTCTTCCTCTAACTCCAAATGGCAAGATCGATCGCAAACTCCTGCCCGTGTCTGCTTTGATTGAACCGGGGGCGGCTTTCGTTGCGCCACGAACAAACATCGAGCAGGCGCTCGCGGAGGTTTGGGCAGAAACGCTCGGCGTCCGGCGCGTCGGTATTGATGATAACTACTTCACATTAGGCGGAGACTCAATCCTCAGCATTCGAGTGCGTGCCGGCATGTTGGATAGGGGGTTCGACTTTTCCCTCGAGCAACTCTTCGGGCACCCGACGATTCGCGGACTTGCCGAACACGTCAGCGTCGCCGAAAACCATTTGCCAAAAGAATCTCAGCAGCCGTTCAGCCTGCTCTCGGAAGAAGACCGTTCCAAACTGCCGCCAGCAGTGCAGGATGCCTATCCGGTGTCGCGGTTACAGGCCGGCATGGTCTTTCATAGCGAATACAGTCCCGACTATCTGATCTACATCAGCAGCCTGCACTTGCGCCTCCCCGTCGATATCGAGAAGTTGCAATCGGCGCTTGACCAGATGGCGCATCGTCACGAGATGCTGCGCACTTCGTTCGCCCTCTCCGGCTTCAGCGAACCCTTGCAGCTCGTTCACCAAACAAGTCACCTTCGCTTAGTCGTTGAAGATCTGCGCCACCTTTCGCCGCCCGAGCAGAAAAGTTGGATAGCTGAATGGATCACGAATGAAATGCGCAGGAGGTTTGATTGGACCGAAGCCCCGCTGCTTCGTTTTAACCTGCACCTGCTCGCCGGTGACTCGGTTCAGTTTACGATGAGTGAGCCTTTCTTCGATGGCTGGAGCGTGGCCTCGTTCTTCACCGAATTCTTCGAGCGTTATTTCGCTTTGCTGAACGGAGAGCCAATTCCCAGCGAGCCACTTCTGTCGGCGTCGTACAAAGACTTCGTGTTGCGCGAACGCGAGGCGCTAATGTCCGAGCAGTGCCGCAGTTATTGGACCACAACTCTTGCCGGTGCTACCGCCAGTCATCTCCCTCGCCGGCCATTCACGCAATCGGACGCCGGCGCTCGCGAAGTCATGCGGATTGAGGTCCAGGTTTCTGCTGGAGTTTCAGATGGTCTGAAGCGGTTGGCCCAATCGATTGAAGTGCCACTTAAGAGTGTCCTCCTGGCCGCACACATGAAGGTACTGAGCATGCTCACGGCACGCTCGGACGTGATTACAGGGCTCCTTATTAATGGGCGACCGGAGAAGGCTGACGGTGAGCAAATCCTTGGAGCGTTTCTTAATACGGTGCCGCTGCGCATGGAGTTGAGCGGCGCTACGTGGGCCGATCTTGCATACCGCGCTTACGCGGCCGAAAACGAGCTTCTGCCTTTCAGGCGATACCCGATTCAAGAGTTACAAAGAGTCCACGGCGCGGAGCAGTTATTCGATACAGTTTTCAACTACACACACTTTCATGTTGCGGATCGCCTGCGTGGGGTCGAAGGCCTGGAAGTCCTCGACGTCGACGGCACGGAGCAGACTTATTACGCGCTTACGGTACAGTTCAACATGGACCACCTTTCATCGCGCATTGAGCTGGCGCTCGATTATCGAAGCCTGGAGCTTAGCGAAGAACAGGCGAACGAGATAGCCGGCTACTATAGCCGTGTGCTTGCGGCGATGAGCGCGGAACCTTCGGCACGTCACGAAGCGGTATGTTTGCTTTCGGATGAGGAACAGCATCGCTTGCTGGTGGAGCTGAATGAAACCGCCGCGCCGTTCTCCTCGGAGAAATGCGTGCATGAGTTGTTTGAGGAGCGAGTAGAAAGTGCTCCCAATGCAGTCGCCGTCCGCTTCGGCAACGAGGATCTGAAGTACCGCGAATTGAATTTGCGAGCGAACAAGCTCGCGCGATACCTGCAAGGAATGGGAGTTGGTCCGGAAGTACTCGTAGGAATTTTTACTGATCGTTCGCTCGAGATGTTGGTCGGGTTACTTGCGGTAATGAAAGCGGGTGGAGCATACGTCCCACTCGATCGGGAATACCCGCCCGAGCGCATTCGTTTCATGATCGAAGACTCGCAGGCGCAGGTGGTCATGACACAGAGCTCTCTGCTTCATCGCCTCCCACACACAGCCGCGCAGACGATTTGCCTGGACGCAGATTCTCCTGATTTCTTGAATGAAAGTGGTGAAAATCCCGCGGCTCGAGCGATGCCGGACAACCTGGCCTACGTTATCTACACGTCCGGCTCAACGGGTCAGCCCAAGGGAGTGCTCGTTGCTCATCGCGGAGTGACGAACATGATCGAAGCCTCGGTAAAGCTATTCGGGATCACCAGCGGTAGCAGAATACTGCAAGGCGCCTCACTCAGTTTTGATGCTTCGGTCCTCGAGATTTTTATGGCGCTGGCCGGTGGCGCTACGCTCTGCCTGATCGATCAAGGCGCGTCCGGGATCGAACTGGGCCAGTTGCTGCGCGACCATGCCATAACAACTACAGCCATAACACCTTCTTTATTAGATACCATCCCCGAAGGCGAATATCCGGCATTACATTCAATCATCGTTGGTGGCGAGGCCTGTAGTGCTGCGACGGCAGCGCGTTGGTCTCGCAGGCGGCAACTCTTCAACGCTTACGCGCCCACGGAAGCGACTGTCTACGCGACCGCAACACAGCACGTAGAAGCCGAAGGTCATGCCCCGCGGCTCGGTCGACCCATCTCCAACATGCAGATCTACTTGTTGGACCAGCATCTTCAACCTGTTCCGACCGGCATTACGGGCGAGATTCACGCCGGCGGCGTCGGTCTCGCGCGGGGTTATTTGAACCAGGCGGGATTGACTGCAGAGCGATTCATTCCCGACCCGTTCAGTCGCATTCCGGGCGCTCGTCTCTACAAGACAGGCGATTTGGCGCGCTTCGTCGCGGGCGGAGAGATTGAGTTCACCGGGCGGGTGGACCAGCAGGTGAAAGTGCGAGGCTTCCGTATCGAACCTGGCGAGATTGAGACAGTGTTGGGCCGGCATCCCGGCGTGCGAGAGGCCGTAGTTGTTGCGCGCGCGGACGCGCCTGGCGGAAAGCGGCTGATCGCCTATGTAGTGGCGTGTGAAGAGTCACCGCCTAAGGCCAGTGAAATGCGAGACTATTTAACAAGGACATTGCCGGAGTACATGGTGCCTTCCGCCTTCGTCGTGCTCGATGCTCTGCCGCTCACAGCCACCGGAAAAGTTGACCGCAACGCGCTGCCTGTGCCTGAGCAGGCGAGGCCCGAACTGGACCATGCCTATATCGCGCCACGAACGGCAGTCGAGGAAGTCCTCTGCGGCGTCTTTTCGGAAGTACTTCAGGTTGAGCCGGTCGGCGTGCAGGACAGTTTTTTCGAATTAGGTGGTCACTCGCTCTTAGCCACACAGATCACGTCGCGGCTGCGAGAAGCGTTTCAGGTGGAGTTACCACTTCGGAAGCTCTTCGAGGCGCCGGCTGTAGAGCGATTAGCGGAAGTCATCTTAAAGGAGCCGATGGAACGAGAGCGGGTGGAGCGAACAGCCGAATTGTTACTGAAGCTCTCCGTGCTTTCTGACGAAGATGCCGGGAAGTTACTGGCGGAAGAAAATCTTTCTCGCGCAAAGGCGCAAAGGCGCAAAGAAACTTCTTAGAACGCGGCAGCGCTTTGCGACTTTGCGCGAAATCTTTCAGGTACTAGTTGATGTTAGAACTCTCCGGAAAAAAGCGGGCGGTCCTGGAAGCTTTGCTGCGTGAGCAGGGAATTGGAGAAGCGAAGACCGAACGAATTCCCCGCCGCACAGAGCCGGGACCTGCACCGCTGTCCTTCGCCCAGGAGCGAATGTGGTTCCTCGATCAACTCGAGCCAGAGAGTCCACTCTACAACATACACATGGGAGTAGAACTTTCGGGGCCGCTCAACGTGTCTGTATTACAGCGAAGCATCGCTGAAATCCTGCGGCGGCACGAAGTCCTGCGCACCACGTTTACCGTCATCGATGATCGCCCAGTTCAGGTCAGCAATAAGAACGTCATCTTCAAACTACCGGTGCACGATCTGCAGCGACTGGACGAGAGCCAACGCTGGTTAAGAGTGCACTCATGGGCCGAAGAAGATGCGCGTCTCCGGTTCGATCTAACGAAAGGACCACTGCTACGTGCGAACCTTTTACGGCTTGGCGAAACCGAGCACGTGCTCCTTTTGACAATCCATCACATCATTTCGGATGGATGGTCGGTGGGCGTGTTTGTGCGAGAACTGGCGGCGCTCTATGAAGCATACGCTGGTGGACGCCATTCGCCGCTTCGAGAGCTGTCGATCCAATATGCGGACTTCGCCGGCTGGCAGAGAAGCTGGCTGCAAGGTGAGCGGCTTGAAGAGCAACTCTCTTACTGGAGAGCACAATTGTCCGGCGCCCCGCCGCTTCTGAAATTACCAACCGATAGACCACGTCCGCCGGTGCAATCCTACAGGGGTGCTCACCAAACCCTGCTCGTATCAGAGTCTCTGACCCGGTCCCTGCAGGATTTGAGCCGTCGTGAGGGTGCGACGCTCTTCATGGCGCTGCTCGCAGCCTTCTCAACGCTGCTCTACCGTTATTCGGGCCAGCGCGACATTCTAGTCGGTACACCGATAGCCAACCGCAACCGTGCCGAGACAGAAAGCCTGATCGGTTTCTTTGTCAACACACTGATCCTCCGCACTCGATTTTCAGAGCAGATGACATTTCGCGAATTACTGGTCCAGGTGCGGGAGATGTCATTAGAGGCATACGCGCATCAGGATTTGCCTTTCGAGAAGCTGGTCCAGGAGTTGCAGCCGGAAAGGAGCCTTAGTCATTCACCCGTCTTCCAGGTGATGCTCGATCTACAAAACGCGCCGATGCACGATCTGGAGCTACAGGGACTGCGCCTCACGCCACTGCCTTTCGATAGTCTCATGGCGAAATTCGATCTGGTTTTGACCGTCGGTGAAACAGATGGACGACTGAGTGGGCAGTTGGAATACAAAACGGACTTGTTCGACGCAGCGACCATACGGCGGATGGCCCGACATCTGGAACACTTGCTGGAAGCCGCGGTTTCAAACCCGGACGAGCAAGTTTCCCGACTGCGACTACTGACCGGCGATGAGCGGCAACAGATCCTGTTCGAGTGGAACGACACCCGGGCAGAGATCGAGTCGTCTTACTACATACACGAATTGTTTGAGCAGCAGGCTGCGGCGACGCCCGCGGCTGTTGCGGTGGTCCTAAACGAACAACGGCTGACATATCAGGAACTCAACGAGCGAGCCAACAAGTTAGCCCATTACTTGCGAGGGCGGGGAATGACGCCTGAGAGTTTCGTCGGTGTTTGTCTCAAGCGCTCGGTTGATGCGGTCATAGCGATTCTCGCCGTCCTCAAAGCCGGCGGCGCTTATCTGCCACTTGATCCGTCTTATCCGCGTGAACGTTTGTCCGGAATGTTGGCCGACGCGGGTGTACAGATCGTAATCACAGAGGAATATCTGGAGCGCAACGCGGACAAGATTGAAACGCAGATCAACACGGATCTTAAAACCACGATTGATAGCAATAATCTCGCTTACGTGATCTACACCTCAGGGTCGACGGGCAAACCGAAAGGCGTTCTGGTCTCGCACCGCAACCTGCTTCATTCGACGCTCGCGCGCTTCCGTTATTACCAGGAGCCTTTAAGCAGTTTTCTCTTACTCTCACCTTTCGCCTTCGACAGTTCCGTGGCTGGTCTTTTCTGGACGCTGTGCCGGGGCGGGATACTTGTCATCCCGGAGGAAGAATCGCATCAGGATCCTGCGCACCTTGCGCAGTTGATCTCGCGATATTCCGTCTCACATCTCTTATGCCTCCCCACTCTCTACGAAGTTATTTTGCGGCAAACTCGCGAAGGGCAGGTGAGCTCGCTCCGAACAGTAGTCGTCGCCGGCGAATCGTGCCCTCCTGAACTGGTCCAACATCACACTGAGACTCTGCCTCACGCAGATCTCTTTAACGAGTACGGACCAACCGAGGCGACCGTCTGGAGTAGCGTTTATCGTTGCGCCTGGTCGATCGAGCAGAGATCAGTGCCGATTGGCCGGTCCATCGCGAACACACAGATCTACCTGCTTGGTCCGGAACTCCAGCCGGTGCCGGTTGGAGTTAGCGGTGAAGTTTATATCGGCGGCGAAGGAGTGACGCGTGGTTACTTCAATTGTCCTGACTTAACGGCAGAGCGTTTCGTTCCTGACCCGTTCGGCGGGATGCCGGGTGCGCGTCTCTACAAGACCGGCGACCTGGCGCGCTTCCTCGCCGATGGAAATATCGAATACACCGGCCGCAACGATTTCCAGGTGAAGATTCGCGGTTACCGGATTGAATTGAGTGAAGTGGAATTCGCGCTTGCGCAGCATCCGGATGTTCGCGAAGCAGTTGTCATAGCGAGTGGCACGAAGAACGAAGACAAACGGCTAAAGGCTTACGTGGTTCTCAACGAGATGGGAACCGCGACCGCAAAGCAACTGAAAGAGTTTCTCCACGAGCGGTTGCCGGAGTACATGTTGCCCTCTTCGTTCGTCGTGCTCGACGCATTACCGCTTACAACCACTGGCAAAGTCGATCGCAACGCGCTGCCCATCGATCAATTCGGAGTCGAGCCTGAAGAGATCTATCTTGCACCGCGGACCGCCCTGGAACAGGTCCTCGCCGGATTCTTCTCGGAAATACTCTCGCTGGAACGTGTCAGCGTTAACGACAGCTTCTTCGATCTCGGCGGACATTCGCTTTTAGCGACGCAAGTCTTGTCGCGAGTGCGAGAAGCATTTCAGTTGGAGCTGCCGTTGCGGAAACTCTTCAAGTCGCCGAGTGTGGCAGGGTTGGCGGCCGCGATTTTAGAGGATGGGGCAGAGCGCGAGAGAGTGGAACGCACCGCCGAGTTATTGTTGAAACTCGCCAGCCTCTCTGACGAAGAAGTTGATGACATGCTAGCTACAAAGAAGGCACAAAAATGAGTAGCACATCGAGAGGGGCGTTCGATCTCTCGGCTAAAAGGCGAGCTTTGTTGGAAGCGCTGTTGAGCGAGCAGGGAATCAACCCGCCCGGCGCGGAAAGAATTTTTCGTCGCGAAGAGGATGGACCGGCGCCCTTGTCTTTCGCACAACAGCGACTCTGGTTCTTCGATCAGTTCGAGCCAGGCAATCCTGCTTACAATCTTTTGAGCACGGTCCTGCTGCAAGGAAAACTCGATACGGTCGCATTAGAGAGAGCTTTCAGCGAGGTCATTCGACATCACGAGGCTTTGCGGACGACGTTCGACGTCAAAGAGGGTGAGCCCGTTCAGATAATCGCGCCTCCAAAGCCATTTCACCTGAATCTCATAAGCATCACGCATCTCCCCGAAGCAGAACGCGAGCGCCTTGTTCAAAACTTAATACATGAACAGACGCAGGCATCATTCGACCTGAAGCGAGGGCCGCTCCTGCGAATCACTCTGGTTCGGCTAAGAGACGAGGAGCACGTCCTTCTGCTTGCGATGCATCACATCGTGAGCGATGCGTGGTCCATGGGTGTGCTGGTCAGCGAGGTCGTCGAACTCTACGAAGGTTACGCGGCGGGAAGAGAAGTCGAGCTTCCCGCATTGCCGATCCAATATGCTGACTTCGCCGTCTGGCAACGTGAGTGGCTACAAGGCGACGTGCTCGAAGAACAGTTCGCATACTGGCGACAACAACTCGGCGGAACTCTACCGATTCTGGAGCTGCCAACCGATCGTCCACGCCCGGCGCTGCAAACCTACAACGGCTCGAGCCTCTCATTCCCCTTATCTCCGGCGCTCTCGCAATCACTCCAATCTCTCTGCAAAGCGGAGGGCGTGACGCTGTTTATGACGTTGCTCGCAGCCTTCAAGGTTTTTCTCTATCGCTACACCGGACAGGAGGATCTCATCGTCGGTTCGCCGATTGCCAATCGCCATCGCCAGGAGTTGGAAAGGCTAATAGGATTTTTCATCAACACGCTGCCGATGCGCACGAACCTGTCCGGCAACCCCACATTTAGAGAACTATTGAACCTCGTTCGCGAGACGGCTTTGGGCGCATACGCGCATCAGGACTTGCCGTTTGAGTATCTCGTGGAGCAGTTGCAACCCAATCGAGATCTGACCCACAGCCCGCTCGTGCAAGTTGTTCTCGTGCTGCAAAACACGCCCGAGCGCAAGGCGGAGCTTCCGGGCCTTGTGGTGACTCCGCTCAAGTACCAGGCCGAGACGTCGAAGTTTGATCTCACGCTTTACTTCGATGATCTAGGCTCCGAACTTCAGGGCACGTTCGAGTACAACACCGATCTCTTTGACAGGGAGACGATCGCACGAATGGGCCGTCATCTACGAACTCTGCTCGAAGGCATCGTAGCGCAGCCGTCCGCTCGCATCTCGGATCTGCCACTCCTGACGGACGCTGAAAGACGTCAACTGCTGTTCGAGTGGAACGACACGCGTGCTGAGTACCAGCACGGCGTTTGCGCGCATCAACTTTTTGAAGCACAGGTCGAAGCGAAGCCCGAAGCAGTGGCCTTGATCATTGAAGATGAGCGGCTGAGCTACAGTGAGTTGAACGCGCGCGCCAATCAGTTGGCCCATCATCTGCGCGGTCTCGGAGTTGGTGCGGGTGCTGTGGTCGGCATCTTCATGGAGCGGTCTTTGGAGATGATTGTCGGCATTCTGGGCGCTCTCAAGACGGGAGCAGCCTGCCTGCCTCTCGATCCTTCATATCCGCGCGAACGTCTGGCTTTCATGCTGAGAGACGCCGGTGGCCCAATCGTGCTGTCGCAGCAACGTATTGCAACGAACCTACCGACAACCGGCGCGCGCGTGGTCTGCGTTGATGCAGACTGGGACGACATCGCGCGGAGTAGTGACGAGAATCCCCGAACATCCGTGACGCCCGAGAGTTGGATCTATGTGATCTACACTTCAGGTTCGACCGGAGCGCCAAAGGCTGTCTGCATGCCGCATCGTGCCCTGGTGAATCTCATTGAATGGCACCTCGCGTCGCCTGTGAAGAGCGCGCGGACGATGCAATTCGCGTCGCTGAATTTCGACATTAGTTTTGAAGAGATATTCTCCACGTTCGCAGCGGGTGCCTGCTTGTTGCTTGTTCGCGAATCGGTGCGGCTGGATATGCCGGCTCTCGGCCACCTCATCGAGGAGAACAGGATAGAGAGATTCCATCTGCCCGTGGTGGTCCTACAGAAACTCTCGGAAACGTTTTGTGATAAACCGCAAGCGCTTTCGAGTCTCCGCGAGCTGATGGTCGGCGGCGAGCAGTTACAAATTACGCGCGACATCGTCAAGCTGTTCGCGCGGCTGACACATTGCACCCTCTACAATCATTATGGTCCATCGGAAACTCACGTCGTGACCTCCTTCACGTTGCCGCGCGATCCGGAAACGTGGCCCGTGTTCCCGCCGCTCGGCCGCCCTCTACCTAACACTGAAATGTACTTGCTCGACGCGCACCTTCACCCTGTGCCCGTAGGCGTGCCGGGCGAGCTCTACATCGGCGGAGCGTGCCTGGCGCATGGGTATCTAAATCGCCCGGCGTTGACTGCTGAAAGATTCATACCCCATCCCTTCAGCGACCAGCCCGGCGCGAGACTCTACAAGACGGGCGACCTCGCGCGATACCTCAAGGACGGCAACATCGAGTTCATCGGTCGTAACGATTTTCAGGTGAAGATTCGTGGAATGCGAATCGAGTTGGGCGAGATAGAAGCGACACTCAGGCAGCACGAGACCGTGAACGAGGTGGTTGTCACGTTGCGACAAGATGCCTCGGGAGAAAAAAGGCTGGCTGCATACGTCATCGCCAATCCGGGCTGCGATATCGAAACGAAGCAACTGCGTGATTATCTGCGGGGAAAATTGCCGGAGTACATGTTGCCTTCCGCGTTGGTGACGCTAACAGCCTTCCCGCTAACAGTCTCGGGAAAGATAGATCGCCTCGCGCTTCCCGCGCCCGAAATAGATCTCGAAACCGAGGAAGGTTACGTTGCACCGCGCAGTGCGTTGGAAGAGGTGCTCGCCACGATCTTCGCCGAGGTGTTGAAACTGGAGCGAATTGATGTCCGGGACAACTTCTTCGATCTCGGAGGCCACTCGCTCTCGGCAACTCAGATAGTCTCGCGCATACGTGAAGTTTTTCGGGTGGAGTTGCCGGTGCGCAAAATTTTTGAGCAGCCGGCGGTGGAGGGCCTGGCCCAGGCGCTGCTCGAAGATCAGGGCGAGTGGATAGAGCGCACTGCCCAGTTGCTGCTGCAAGTGTCCTTGATCCCCGAGGAACAGGAGAAGCGCGGAAACGAGAACACGATCGCTCGTAGGCGCGATGAGACCACCAGCGAGCGACCTTCGGGAGAGAAACCGATCAGAACTGCTCCGCTATCTTTTGCACAGCAGCGTCTGTGGTTTCTCGATCAGTACGAGCCCGGCAACATTCTTTACAACATTCCCGCCGCAATTCGTTTACATGGAGCGCTCGACGTGACTGCGTTGGAGCGAAGCTTCGACACAATTCTGAAACGCCATGAAGCTCTGCGCACGACATTCGCCGTAGTTGGCGAGCGCCCGGTTCAGGTCATCAACGAGGCGCAGGATTTTCAATTAGCAGTTATCGAGCATAGGGAGACGTCCACGGAAAAGAAGGAGGCGACTGCCGCTCGTTTTGCCGCAGAAGAAGCGCGCAAGCCCTTTAATCTCTCCGAAGGTCCGCTGTTACGGGTCAAGCTGCTTCGACTCGCCGCAGATGATCACGTGTTATTGATAACAATACATCACATCGTTTCCGATGGTTGGTCCATAAAGGTCTTGATAGGTGAGATCGGCGAGCTTTACGAGGCATATACGAAGGGGCTTGAAGCCGCGCTTCCCGAATTGCCGATGCAATACGCGGATTTCGCTACCTGGCAGAGAGACTGGCTCCAGGATGAAAGACTCGAGCAGCAACTCTCCTACTGGAAAGTGCAACTGGCCGAGGCTCCACCGTTGCTCGAACTGCCGACTGATAGACCACGCCCCACATTCAAGACCTTTCACGGCGCCGACGTACCCCTGAGAGTCTCCAAAAAATTAAGCGAAGACATTGCCCGATTGAGCCGGTGTGAGGGTGCGACGCTGTTTATGACTTTATTGTCGGCTTTCTCAACACTGCTTTATCGCTATTCAGGGCAGCGTGACCTCCTCATAGGAACGCCGATAGCCAACCGCAATCGTGCTGAGATGGAAAGCCTGATCGGTTTCTTTATCAATACACTAATCTTACGCATACGGTTCTCAGGGCAGATGACATTTCGCGAGTTGCTGGTCCAGGTGCGGGAAACGTCGTTGGAGGCATACGCGCATCAGGACTTGCCTTTCGAGAAACTGGTCGAAGAATTGCAGCCTGAAAGAACTCTGAGCCACTCACCTCTTTTCCAGGTCCAGTTTCATTTACAGAACGCCGCGACGGAGAATTTCAGTCTCTCCGGTTTGAGCATGAGTCAGGTGGAAGTCGAGACTCAAACGGCGAAATTTGATCTGTTGTTGACTATGGTGGAGTCAACAGAAGGTCTTGCCGGCAGGTTGAATTACAACACTGATTTGTTCGACACAGCGACCATCCACCGGATGGCCCAACACTTCGAGCGTTTGCTGGAGGCCGCAGTCGCAAATCCCGATGAGCAGATCTCGCGACTGCGTTTCCTGCTCGACAGTGAACGAGAGCGCCTGTTGTTCGAGTGGAACGATACCCGCAAAGACTACGGCAAAGGCATCCCACTTCACCTGGCCATCGCACACCAGGCCGGGCTTACGCCGGACGCCGCAGCCGTGAGATTTGAGCAGGATGAGCTTACGTACCGTGAGTTGAATCAAAGAGCAAACCAGATTGGACAATTTTTGCGAAAGCTGGGGGTTGGACCGGAGGTTCCGGTCGGCATTTTCATTGAGCGCTCGACTGAGATGCTGGTTGGTTTACTTGGCGTCCTCAAGGCTGGGGGACCATACGTACCACTCGACCCGACAGCTCCGGCAGAACGGCTCTCATTCATCATCAGAGATGCCGGGATTGCATTCGTGTTGACGCGCGAGCAATTGAGAGAATTCTTTCCCGCCTCCGGCGCCAGGTTGGTCTGTCTGGATTCTGACTGGAAAGACATCTCTCAAGACGATGACACGGATTTCGACAGCGGCGTCTCGGTAGAAAACCTGGCCTACATCGTCTACACGTCCGGCTCGACAGGTCGTCCTAAAGGCGTGCTCGTCGAGCACCGCCAACTCAGCAACTACATCCACGGAGTGGGCGAACGCCTTGCGCTGAACGCTTGCACGAGTTTCGCGTTGGTCCAACCTTTAACTGTGGATTCGAGCGTCACTACGATCTACTCCGCGCTGCTGACCGGTGGCTGCCTGCATTTGATAAGTGAAGAACGTGCCGCGGATGCACAGGCGATGGCGACTTATATGCGCCAACACCGGATCGATTATCTCAAGATAGCACCATCGCATTTGGCGGCCCTGCAACGGACAGTGGATCCTTCGATGCTTATGCCGCGCAAGCTACTCATCACCGGCGGCGAGGCTTCGCGTGTCACCTTTGCTAAACAACTGCGGATCCTCGCGCAGTGCCCGATCTTCAATCATTACGGTCCTACCGAAACGACTGTTGGCGTAACGACTTATCAGGTGGACGAAACTGTAAAAGACATGGGAAGCGTCATGCTTCCGATCGGAAGGCCGCTTCCGAACGTGCAAGCGTACGTGCTTGATCGGCACATGGAGCCGGTGCCGGTTGGTGTCGCGGGAGAACTGTACATCGGAGGGAAGTATGTGGCCCGCGGTTATCTCAACAGGCCGGAGTTGACGGCGGAGAGATTCGTTCCCGATCCATTTAGCGCAGTTGCCGGTGCACGTTTGTACTCGACGGGCGACGTTGCTCGTTATCTCGCCGGCGGGCAACTCGAGTTCCTCGGACGTCAGGATCAGCAGGTTAAGGTGCGTGGGTTCCGGATTGAGTTGGGGGAGATCGAAACGGTGCTGCGCGAACATGAAGGCGTGCGTGAGGCGGTTGTCACCGCTTATACCGGCAAGCAGGGCGACACGCATCTTGCGGCCTACGTCGTCGCTGCTGATGGACCAGCACCGGCGCGCAGTGAACTGCGCGCATTCCTGAAAGAGAAGCTGCCGGAATACATGGTGCCGCAGCTCTGCATCGTGCTCGATAAATTGCCGCTTACAGCGCACGGCAAAGTTGATCGGCGCGCGCTGCCTCGAGTTGAAGGAGTGGAGCGGGAGTTGGAGACGTTGTTCGTAGCGCCACGCAATGCTGTCGAGGAAGTGCTCGCAGAAATTTTTGCTGAAGTGCTGAGCGTGGAGCGAGTGGGTGTGAATGACAACTTTTTTGAGTTGGGCGGACATTCACTGTTAGCCACGCAACTGGTGTCGCGGGTGCGGAAAGCTTTTCAACCGGACCTCGCGCTGCGAAAAGTCTTTGAAGCGCCGACGGTGGCAGCGCTTGGCGCGTTGCTGGTAGCAGGCGAGGCGAGTCCGGGCGAGTTTGAGAGCAGGGCAGCGACGTTGCGAACCATCGCGAGTCTGTCGACCGATGATCTGGAAGAGTTGCTCAGAAGAAAAAAGGCGAAGGCGGCTAGCTGAGCCACAGAGAGGCACAAACTAGAAACGTTAGGAGGTTTACTGCCGTGAAGAACGCGCTTAAGCAGTTGCTGTGGGAGATCACAAGCCAGTCTGCTCTGGAAAATGACTTTTACCGCAGGTGGATGTCGGGGAGCTTCAGTATCGAGGAGCTGGAGATCTTCGCGCGAAATTATGAGGCTTGGGTGAAGTCGTTCCCCGATGCGCTCGCGACTCTCGTCGGTACTACAGACGATCTCGACGCCAAAGGTGAGTACGTGAAGACCTTGTACTCGGAGATGGGTTACGGGAACTCTACTAAGGCCCACTCGGTGCTACTCGAGCAATTCTTCAAGGCGCTTGCCGAAAAGCTCGGAGAAAGCGGGAGACTCGATCGTGATCGACTCGAACGAGAGATCGAGATGCTGCCGTCTACGCGCGAGCTGATCGAAGGCGAGCGGCAGCTTTATGGTGACGCGCATATGTCTTTCGGCGCGCAGCTCGCATTGGAGTGGCAGGCTTACACGATGCTGCGCAAACTCTACGACGGCGCGCGCAACTACCTGCCCCTCTGGTCCAATCCGGACGAGTTTCACGAAGCCTGCGAATATTTCTACACGCATATCGGCGCTGCCGAAAAGGATCACAAGGAAGAGTCTTTAAACGCGGTCGAGCGCTATGCGACAGATGAGGAGAGTCTTACGTGGATCGTTGAGGGCTACCACCGCCACTTAAAACTAATCTCCGATTTCTGGTTAGGCCTGTACAACGCGATGTCACAAATACCAGTGAAATCCAGCGCTGCGACTGGAGAGATCTAAAAATACCGTCATGAGTCATATCGAATTAAGAACAGGAACGCCTTACGCGAACCTGATAGCGAGTCAGCACCTCTTTGCCGCCGCTGTTAGCGATTACTTTGACATTCGCCAGCACGATTGCGTCCCCACGGCGGGCGCCACTGGGGCCATTGAGGCCGTCAGAAATCATGTCTTCAGGACAACACTGAAAGCGTGCCCGACTGTCTTGACTGTTTGCCCCGGCTACTGGCGTGCCCGAGAGTCGTTCGAAGGCCTGGGATTCAGAACAATTAACGTCCACACGGAGCCGTTCGGCTTTGCTATCAGTGAAGCCTTGCTCGTCGCGAAAGCCAAAGAGATAAAGCCCGCTCTCCTTTACCTGAGTCTGCCTAATAACCCAACGGGCGCGATCTTCGATCCGGAGATCATCATTGCCGGCACACCGGAGAGAACAGCAGTCGTCATCGATCTAACTTTGCCCGCTCGTGCTATCGACGCGAGGATGTTGACGCATGAGCTTTATCAAAAGTTTCGCGGGAGGAAAAACCTGTTTCTGATTGGTTCGACTTCGAAGTCACATGGGACGGCGGAGTATCGAATCGGGTGGGCAGCGTGCGCCAACTCCGACGACGCTGCCGAGTTGAAAAAAGAGAATCGCAATGTGGTCGCTTCTGTCTCGGCCAGGGAAGCAGTGAAACAACTTAAGCAGGGCTCAACCGCAATTGAACTCATCGAAAGCTCCTTCAACTTGTTGAGGAACGGTGCAAATGAAGGAATGTTTGAACTGGTCACACCTGAAAGAAGAACGGAGAGTGGATACGTGCTGATTCGAGCACTTGCGGACGTGAAAGAACTCCGAAGCGCTTTGGACCATCGCGGTATCCGCGTGATGTGGGGATCGGAGTTTGGGCTGAGCGATCAGTACATCAGGTTGGAAATGCTGGAGCCAGGAAACATTGATGTATTCGTCGCGACCGTAAACGGTGCGGTTCACGGAAAGACAGCCGGCCTGACCTCGAAAATGGTGGGGCGTTAAAGAAAGGAAGACGCCATGCGAATTAAATGTGCCTTGTGCTGTGTATGCTTGATAGTGATTTTAACCTCAGGCGTGAATGCGGCGCTCTCGAGTGAGGTGCGCGGTATAGTGCTTGATCCTAATGGCAGTCCGATCGCGGCGGCTCAAGTAACTCTCAAACCAAAAACTTCCGGCTATTCACAAGTTGATAAGACGAACGATAACGGAGAATTCCTCTTTATCGGGATTGCGAGCGGGGAGTATGTGGTGACTGTTGAGGCCGCGGGGTTCGTCAAGGCCGAAAAAGCTGTAAGACTTGTCTCAGGCAGTTCGCCGGAGATCCGGTTTCAGCTTGAGATCATGGCCTTGAAGGAGAACGTCTCAGTCGTACCGAGTGCGGAACAAGTTGGCGCGGTCACGCCGGCCCCGACCACGCTTATAAGCAAAGAACAGATTAGGACAACGCCGGGGGCAGCGCGCTCCGGCAGTGCCAGGGTGATCACGAGTTTTGTGCCCGGCTCTTACTTAACCCATAACATTCTGCACGTTCACGGAGGCCATCAGGTGACATGGATTGTGGATGGGGTGCCGATTCCACAGACAAACACCGGCGTGGACGTCGGCACGCCTTTCTATATAAACGACATTGACTACCTTGAAGCACAACGTGGGAGTTACTCCGTAGAGTATGGCGATAGGACTTACGGGCTTTTCAGCATCGTCCCACGAACTGGACTCGGCAGTAACCGGGAAGGCGAGCTGGGCCTGATCTACGGAAACTTCAATCTCACGGACAACTTCGTCAGCTTTGCCGATCACACGCAGCGGTTCGCTTATTACACGAGCCTGCATGGGTTTCGCACTGACTACGGTCTCGCCACGCCGGGGCCGGAAGTGCTGCACGATAAGGCGCATGGCATCGGCGGGTTTGCTAACTTGATCTTCACTCCCAGCCGGTCCAACCAGTTTCGCCTCAATACTTCATTCGAAAGAGACAACTATCAAGTCCCAAACGATCCGGAAGCTCAAGAAGCGGGCATCGACGATCGGGCGAAGCAGAGAGACGCGTTTGTGTTCTTAACGTGGGTTCATACTGGTGGACCACACTTCGTCTTAACCGTCTCTCCTTTTTATCACTTCACTGCCGGGCAATTCCTGGGAGGTCCCGAAGACGAGCCGCTTATCCCGCGTCACGACAGGAGCTCGCATTACGGCGGCTTGCACGCTGTCGCTACCACAGCGACGAGCCGGCATAGTTTGAAGATCGGGTTTTATGGATTCTTTGAACGTGACAACAACTTCTTCGGCGTGCGATCTGCAGACGATCCCGAGTTCAGCCTGGATCAGCGCGTTAGGACCAACGGAAACATGGAAGCTGTTTTCGTCGGCGATCAGTACAGGGTGAATGAATGGCTGAACATAACAGGTGGCGTGAGGTACACGCATTTCAAGGGTGGTCTCAGCGAGAACGCTTTAGATCCGCGCGTCGGCGCGACAATCCGGCTGCCACGGCTCAACTGGGTGCTGCACGGATTTTATGGTCGCTACTATCAGGAGCCGCCGCTCTCGACCGTCACGGGTTCGCTGTTGGAGTTTGTAGAAACCAGTGGTTTCGGCATCTTGCCGTTGCACGGGGAGCGCGACGAAGAACTTCAATTCGGGTTCACTGTTCCGTATAAGGGGTGGTGGTTTGACGCCGCATATTACAACACCAAGGCGCGAAATTTTTTGGACCACGAAGCGCTTGGCGCGTCAAACATCTTCTTCCCGGTAACGATTGGGAACGCCCGCATACGTGGTGTCGACGTGAGTTTGACTTCGCCCCGCATCGCTAAACGTCTGCTCTTCTCACTCATCTATGCGCGAATGCGCGCTGAAGGCTGGGGCGGGATTAGCGGCGGTCTCACCGAGGCTGAACCCGGCGAAGACGTCGCTTTTCTCAAGTCAGGCGTTACAACTCTTCATCACGCTGAGCCCGTCGACGCTACTAATCGCTTCTTTCTCGATCACGATCAGCGACACACGATGACCTTGGGTAGCTTCTTATCGCTGCCGTGGGATAGTTACCTCTTCGGAGAGCTTCACTATGGCTCCGGTTTCCCGAATCTTGGAGATGAAGATCATGGTCACGAAGAGGCGCCGGTGAGTGAGTCTCACTTACCAGGCCACGTACGGCTGGACCTGGGAGGTGGAAAACGGTTCGGCAAAAAGTGGTCAGTGACGGTTAATGTCTTGAACGTAACGAACGGTAGCTATCTGCTCGACAACAGCCCGCTGTTAGGAGGTGTTCATTGGGTCGAGCCGCGCCAGATTTGGGCCGAAGTTCGTTACAAGTTTCATTACTGAGCGATTGTTGGATCGCGATGATGAGAACGCCCTGGCTTGTCAACTGGAAGCCGAATCGAAGAGCCAGTGTGCGCCTCTTCTGCTTTCCCTACGCCGGCGGCGGAGCTTTTATTTTTCATTCGTGGCAGCGGATCCTACCGGATACGATCGAAGTCTGTCCGCTGCAATTGCCGGGAAGAGGCTCACGCATCACGGAGACTCCCTGCACCAGAATAGATGAACTAGTGCAGAGCGCAGGCGAGGCCCTCGCTCCATACCTTGACAAACCTTTCGCGCTCTTTGGCCACAGCATGGGCGCACTCATCGGGTTTGAGCTCGCCCACCACCTGATAAGAGAGTACGGCGCGCAGCCCGTTCACCTTTTCGTCTCCGGCCGTTGCAGTCCGCAAAGCAGGAATGGGCCTATCGATCCGAAGTTATTTGATTCTGCACTTCCGGGCATGCTCCGGCGCTACAACGGCACACCCGAAGAGGCGCTTGAAAATCCTGAGTTAATGGATTTGGTGTTGCCCGTCCTTCGCGCAGACTTCGCCCTTTGCAAATCATATATCTACACTCCGGTGCCGCCCTTTAGTTTCCCGATCACGGCTTTCGGTGGTTTCGACGATCACGGTGTCCCACGCCGTTTTATTGAGGGCTGGCGCGAACACACGACCGGTACTTTCACCTTACGCATGTTACCCGGCGATCATTTTTTTCTTAACACGTCCAGATTGCTTCTGCTCGAAGCGATATCAAAAGAGCTGTCGCAAGACATGAGAGGAAAGGGAATGGGCCATGCGTCTTAGTTCCACGAAGCAAAGCTCACTGTTCAAGACAATAGGTATCACCGCGCTCGTGTTGGTGAGCGTGCTGGTTACGGAGGTACAGGCCGCCGATGCTCGTATCGAGCGACTTGCGCATTCGGTGACGATCTATCGCGACAGCTACGGCGTGCCTCATGTCTATGGTCCAACCGATGCGAGTTGCGTTTTTGGCTACGCTTATGCGCAAGCCGAAGATAACTTCTGGCAAGTTGAAGACAATTACATACAGGCAAGCGGGCGCGCAGCGGAAGTGAACGGCGAAGAAGCCGTACCAGGGGATCTGCTTAATCGCACGCTTGAGATAACAAGGCTCTCGATGGCGGAGTACAAAAGCGCGAACCCACGTACACGAGAGCTTTGCGACGCCTTCGCCGACGGACTTAACTACTTTCTTGAGCGCAATCGCCACGTGAAGCCGAGGCTTATCGTACACTTCGAGGCATGGCAGACCATCGCATTGATGAGGTTTGAGGTCTATCAGTTATTTGTCTATGAGACGCAGGATCTGCATCTCGAAGACACGCGAACGGCGGCGCGGCAGGTTGATAACGAAGCCTCGCCGGGATCAAACATGTGGGCCATCGGTCCGCAGAAAAGTGCCGGCGGGCGAGCCATGCTCTTTATCAATCCCCATACGTTCTTCTTCGGCCCGTCGCAATTCTACGAGGGACACCTGCACAGCAATCAGGGATGGAATATTTCCGGCACCTCGTGCTTAGGTATGCCTTTCCCGATAATCGGCTACAACGAATACTTAGGTTGGAGTCACACGGTTAACTATCCCGGTATTTCCGATCTCTACCTTGAGAAATTTGATGACCGTAGAAATCCGCTTGCCTACGCGTATGCGGGCGGTTATCGCAGTGCGACCGAGTGGACTGAAGTCATAAAAATCAAAAACGACCGCGGAACTGAATCCAGGAGTATCACTTTACGCAAGACTCATCATGGTCCAGTGGTTTCGATTAAAGGCAGTCAAGTCCTGGCCCTGAAGCTGGCGAAACTCGATGAAGGTGGACTCATTGAGGAATGGTACGCGATGGGCAGAGCGCATTCGCTGGCAGAATTTAAGACTGCGATGTCACGCTTGGCCATTCCAATGTTCAATACCATGTACGCGGATCGCGTAGGAAATATTTTCTACGTTTACAACGCTGCTGTGCCGCGCCGCTCTGCCAGGACTGATCGGACGAAACCGCTGGACGGCAGCAACCCCGAATTCGAGTGGCAGGGCTACCATAGATTCGAAGAACTGCCGCAACTCACCAATCCGCCGGCCGGCTTTCTTCAGAATTGCAACTCGACTCCTTTCCTGACAACGACCGGCGGTAATCCCGACAAAGGCGCTTACCCCTCGTACATGGTACGCGAGCCGGATACACCGCGCGCGCGTCTCTCGCGACGGATACTGTCCGCTAAAGATAGATTCACTTTTGACGAATGGGCGCGGGCTGCGTTCGATACCACTGTAATGCAGGCTGAAACATTCGTCCCCGCACTCATCGACGAGTGGGAGAAGCTGAGACAGGTTGATGCCGCGCGTGCCGAGAAAGTCAATGCGGCAGTGGCGGAACTCAGATCATGGGATCGCGTCAGCACTACAGATTCCAGGGCGATGACCCTCTTCGTTTTTTCATTTGAGCGTGCGAGTAGAATGCGCGACACCGCCCCATGGCCGAGAATTCGCGCGCTCGAAGCGGCCGTCGCCAATTTAGAAAAAGATTGGGGCACATGGCAGGTGGCCTGGGGCGAGATCAACAGACTCCAGCGGGTGCACACGAGTGGGCGTGAACTTTTCAGCGATAGTCGCCCGAGTCTACCGGTACCGGGCGCTGCCGGTCCGCTCGGCATCATCTTCAACTTCTACAGCCGCCCGGAAAAAGATCAGAAGCGACGCTATGGTTATCTCGGCAACACCTACGTCAGCGTGATCGAGTTTGGGCCAGAGCCGCGAGCCCTATCGTTACTCGTCTTCGGTGAGAGCGCGGATTCCGCCTCACCTCACTATCTCGACCAGGCCCGTCTTTACGCGGCGGGTGAAATGAAGCCGTCATGGTTTACGTTAGGGGAGATTAAAAAACACTCCGAGCGGTCGTACCATCCGGGTGAGCAGCGGCACGGGAAGTCTCACAGGAGCGTGAAAAATGAAACGGCAAACACTCAGTTCGCCGTAAATTGGTAGCGGGGGGCGGGATCGAACCGCCGACCTTGGGGTATGAATCCTACTTCAACCGCTGCATACAGCGCCTTCCAACGAATAAACAACCATTTTCCGCGGAAAAATAGTCGTTTGAGCAGAACATAAAGCATCTAGGTGCATATAGCGCAAGGAAGATTACAACAACTTTACAACAAAAACTCAGAGTGGCTCGTTCTTTGAGGGAGCATTCCGGCGTTAGTCATTAACGGTGGACCATTCGTTAGGCGAGTTGATGACATATCAACAAACTGACGATTCGTTGTAGGTTTTTTGCAAAGGTCAGTGGGCCCGCGCATTGCAAAATCCTAAATTCTTAGTAGTAGTGGTAGTAGTAACTAGACTGAACCCGAAAGTTTCTTCTACAGATTCTTCGCGAACGGAATCGGTATTTTTCGGTAGTAATTATTATGGTCGCGACCGGAACTATGCGAACAAGAACCGTCTGTGCGCTAGACCACATACATGCTATCCTTTTACGCTAAGTAGTTAGCGTTGCTCCTGGTTTAGCCATGCCAGTTTCTGTACCCGCCACTCCCAGCGAGAATCGACTTCTTGCCGCGCTTCCCAACGATGAATATCAACATCTTCTGCCACAGCTTGCGAATGTCTCCTTCGCTCTTGGTGAAGTCGTCTACGAATTCGGCGGTCAGCTGGATTACGTCTACTTTCCGACGACAGCAATAGTCTCGTTGCTTTACACCATGGAAAATGGCTCAAGTGCCGAGATGGGATTGACGGGTAATGATGGCGTGGTGGGAATCGCCCTCTTCATGCGAGGCGGCACCATGCCGAATCGTGCTGTCGTACAAAGCGCTGGCCACGCCCTAAAGATGAAGGCGAAGGTGCTTCAGGATGAGTTCGCTAAGGGCGGCAAGTTTCAATACCTGCTGCTGCGTTATACGCAAGCACTGATCACTCAAATTTCACAGACTGCTGTTTGCAATCGTCTGCACTCGGTGGAACAGCAACTTTGCCGATGGCTTTTGTTAAGCCACGACCGGCTGAATACTGACGAGTTGATCATGACGCAGGAACTAATTGCCGGCATGTTGGGTGTGCGCCGCGAAGGCGTGACGGTGGCTGCGGGAAGGCTGCAGGATGCGGGGGCTATCAGTTATGTCCGCGGTCATATCACGATCCTCGATCGTCAGAGAATGGAAGAGACTGTCTGCGAGTGTTACCGGGTAGTGAAAGACGAGTTCGACCGGTTACTGGGATAAGTCTAGTGGTCTTCAGTTGCCGACGGGTATCCGTTGAAAACGCATCTTGCCCTCAGCATCCTCCCAAGAAATCTCCAGTGCATAAGGGTTAGCTTGGCCAGCGATGAGTTTGAGTCGTTCCATCTGATCGTGATCAGCGTCAACCGGTTTTCCATTAATCCAGGTTCGGTGAGATAGAACGGCCTTCTCTCCTGGTTGCATAGACTTTACGCCGTCGAATCTAATATGAGCTTGCGAAGGACCACCGCCGGGTGTTTCTTCATCTTTCAGAAAGATAGTCAGAATCTCGATGGATTTGAGCGTTTTCTCGCTTGCATTCGTTAACTCCACCACAACCTTTGGTGACGCATCTATGAATCTGAAGTTAAAAGTTTTCTTCATGTTGTTATCGGCGGTCATAATTCTTCTTTCTGTCGCGATGCAGGTTGCATTAGTGGCACTCAGGCGGACGTCGGAATCCTTTGCAGCAGACGTGAGAGAAGACCTCGCAACTGATTGAAGTTGTCAGGCTGGGCGATGTGTACATTTTTGCCAATAGCGACCTCAGCCCCCTCGGGGATCTCGTCAAAGCAGAAGATAACAACCGGCACATCGTCTCCCGCCGCCGCGCTTTCGCGGATACGACGGCCGGAACCAAGCACCTCGCTCGGTAATCCAGCCAGACTCACGAGAATTGGATCAGGACGTTGGCGCTGGGCGCTTTCTATTCCGTCTAATTCATCCCGGGCTAACACCACGCGATATCCGTCGACCTTTAGCAGCTTTTCAATGCCGTCGCGCGTCTCGTGAACATCCTCGACTACCAGAATAATCGGGTTTATACGAATCTTATTGTCCATGCAAACGTCTCCCGTGAAACCTCTTCGCAGTGCTCGACCCATTAGATGAAAACGTGACGCTGCAATATACATACAATTGGCAACTTCCACCGTCCGTGCGCCAACACACATATATAAAGCTGCGAAAGCGACTCGCCTATAAGCGGTCTAGCGCACAGACGCCGTCTCCTGACACTGTAAAAATCCTTCCATGAGCGATATCTATGCCATGCAACGGGCGAACGGCGATGTGTTTGCGCTTGATAATAAGGGCCGGTTTTGCGTACCACTATTTCATAGCAGTGGTGACGCGATGACCGCCCGAATGCGTAACGGGGACATGCTGCTTTTCAAACCTGTGGCCCTCGATGCTCGCTTGCTCCGGGAACTTGAACCTAAAGGGAGTCAAAATAATGTGGACCTTTTGCTGGTGAAAGATCCATTGCGGAGTCTGAAACGTGGCGATCAGGTGGACCACGCAGAACTCGCCTTGATTGTAGGGAATCACACGTAATCTGCTACCTATTAGCCATTGTTACTATGACCGACAAGGCATCTACTAACTCTGAGACGCACGAGCCGTTTGATCCGACACGCCGGGCGCGTGCAAATCACTGGCTCTCCGAAGGTCAGGCCGATGACAGAACACCCATGAACGGTACCGTTGAAAAAAGCGATCGAACACATTCATCTCACCGCGCATTCGCGCGGCGATCTCACCGGTTGATGTTCAAAAAGTGGTCGCAGGCGAGACGCGATTGACGATATGGATGGAATGTTAGTCCGAGATCAGATGACTCAACAGCTATCAATCGAGGGCATGAAAAGATTGGCTGAGAGCTATGTTTCGAAGCCACGCAAGGAGACCACAAATGGTCAATCTTTATATTCATGAACGCCGCGAGGGAGATGTAGCTGTCCTTGACTTGAAGCGTCGTATCAGAATTAGCGGCGGCACTCTCGCCCTGCACAGATCAATTCGATGCCTGGTCGAAGAAGGAAAGACCAAGATCCTTTTGAACCTCGCGGGCGTTACCTACATAGATTCGACCGGGCTCGGTGAGCTTATTTCAAGCTACGTAACCGTGAGCAACAAAGGTGGAAAAATCAAGTTGGTCCATCTTACGGAACGACTTCAGGACATAATGACTATCACAAAACTTCTAGCTGTGTTTGATGTCTATGATAACGAAGCGGACGCGCTTGCCAGCTTTACGGGTCACGTTTTAAGCATTGTCGAGCCGCAGTCCATGTCTATGTAAGAGAGATTTGTTAGCCCAGGGTTGATTCACCAGAACTTTTTTAAGCAGGAGAAATCATGGAAGAGAAGCCAAGAGAGATTCTGTGCGAAGCCCGCGGACTTCGTAAGTCCGAATCAAATCATCGATATGGCAAGATTTTTTGGCCTTGAAAAAACGGAACTTAAAAAGGTCAGGATAATCGCGGAAAGAAGAGTTGCTGATGAGTCTTGTAAAGTGTCCTGACTGCCTGCGTTTATGCTTTTCTGATTCTCACGCGTGTCAGAGTTGTTCGCGTGAGTTTACTCCCGGGCGTTCTCCTATTTCCTGAGACAGTGGGCGCGGAGTGTCCGGCTCGGTTGAGAGCGCCGACCTCCCGAGACATGTTAATAGCGCGCGGAAGTTGAAAGCGGTAGTGCCGTGATTTCCAAGCCGTGCTAAGCCGTGCCATGTGTTGTAAGCGATTCGACTAACGGCCACTGCATATCGCTCTTTTCCAAAGTTCGCACTGACGGACCACGCAACTTTAAAAGATAGCAATAACTCGGGGCTAATCCTCTCCGAAAACATTCCGTGAGTTTTTGCCATAACTTATAGGAATGTGAGCTTGGCGCTGTGAGCATTACCGTTGCTCTCCAATATGCGCCACGGTAAGCCTTTGCATCCTCGCTCGCAATTGCAGCCTGCGCCTTGCTTGCTCCGAAATTTCTTGCAGTGTGATCAGTGTGTTCGTTCTTTGCTCTTTCACTCGAGGATGCAAAAGAAAAGATCCAGGCCTTTAAGGCGTTTAAGGAAGAGTAAAATTGCTTCGGACCACATAGCTCCTTATTGGGTCTGACGCCGAACGAGGCGGTCCAACAACACTCTAATGTCCAAATCAACCGAATACAGGATCCCTACCTGTTGCGTAAATAGCAGAGGATGACAACATGATTGAGCTTTTCCGTTACATCGAACAATCGTTTGTTCGACCAGCAAGCAAAGACAATTCTGTAGATCTGGGAAGTGATTCAGACTTTCAGAATAAGATCCGCAGTGAGAGAAACCAGCCTTCGGCCGGTGAAAAGATCAGAAGGGATGCGCAGGAATTTATCGACGCTAACTTCACGGAGTCCCCGTCAGGAAAGGTGCGTCTGGGAGAAGGGCTGCTCGCGTTTCATCACGACGTGCTCGGCCTGAAGTCGCCCACTGCGGCAAACATAAATCAGCTTATCGCAAAGATCTTTGACGAGAGCGCGCAAGATGTCAGCCAGTCGGACGACTTTCGGCAAGACAAAGAGTTCCTTGGCGACAGCATCGTCGCGGTGAAGCTGATCACTGCTTTCGACAAGGTCAACATCGCGGAGCTTGTGGCGATGCGTCAAGCGATTGAGTTTCTCTCTCAGGTAGCTGAAGGCGAGCTGGATGACCTGACTCATGAGCAGTTAAGAGCGTCCCTGCTTAGGCCGATGCTCATACCCGCGTCGTTGTTTGCTCCTAAAGCTGCGTCAAAGCCGCCCGATGACGGGTCCGATAGTGGTGAGGCCGATGAGCAAGCGAAGAGAATCGAGAAGCTGCAAAAGGAAGCAGATGAGCTGAAGACTACGTACGACGCTCTGATGGCCATCCGCGCGGATGAGCTTGAGGTCGTGGCCTTAAAGGACACGCCTGCCGTGGCCGTGCTGGAGCAGCGAAGCCTTGCGCTTGGAAGCGAAAACCTAAACGTCCGCGTGACCGAGGCGGCTCCTCGTTCGGTAATCACAATCTCGAGGGCGGTTGTCGACAAGCTGCCTGACGCTGTGATTGCCACGCTGAAACGGTCGAACATCGACATATCCCAAACCGCCTTGCCCACGATCGTCGAGAAGGTGAAAGAGAAGTGGATTGACGTTTCAAGGGAACTGGAGCCCTACCTCACGCCCGCGCCGATCAACGTATATCAGTTGGGCATTCATACATTCGCTGTGCAGCCGCTCGTGAAGCTAACGGTTCCGTCCCTTCCCGTTCCGGATTTCAGCCACGCCATAACCCGGCCCGTCGGCATCGGCAATCTGCAGGTTGTAAGACAGGAGCTCGTAGGTTACGAACCGGGGGAAGTCTCGCATATCGAGAATGTTCTGCAGGGCGAATTGTATCGGCGCGCGACGAGGCGATCAGAGTCAACCGATTTGACGATTACCAACGAGACCGAAACCATCCAATCCGAAGAACGGGACGTGCAATCTACTGAGCGCAATGAAATGGCGACGGAGACGCAACGGGAGGCGAGTAAACAGACCCAAGCCACCCAAGGCCAGAACTCGACTACCGACTACGGAAAGCTGGTTGAGAATAGTAAGACCAACTACGCCCGCTCAGTAAGTGACCGTGCGGTAAACAGTCTCACCCAAAAAGTTAGAGAGCAGCGGATCAAACGCGAGCAGCGCTCTTTTACGGAGAAGACTACTCATCAATTCGATAACAGCACTGGAACAAGCAACGTGCGAGGCATCTACCAATGGGTGGATAAGAAATACAAGAACCGAATCATGAACTACGGCGAACGTTTGTTGTACGACGTGGTGATACCGGAGCCGGCAGCCTTCCTTATCGAATCTCTAAAAGGACAGCAACCCGAAACATTTCAATTGATAAAGCCAATCGCGCCCTGGTTCTTTCCACAGGATCTGAATACGAGCAATTACATGGCCCTGGCAAGATTCTATGGTGTATCCGGCAGTGTCCAACCTCCTCCGCAAGAGTTTGTTTCGACAATTGCCGAGGTAAAGAATGACAAAGTGGAAAAGATCCAGGACGTCAAATTCTATGCGACGAAGCTGAAAATCCCGCCAGGCTATCAGGCTATACACGGGTACGTCAGCCGTCTCACGCACCAGGCCTTCGATGAGAAGAACCTGCCTGATGATGCGAAAAATAAGACCGGCATTGACGTTGAATTCATGATCGGCGAGGTCTACCTGGTCCGGTTTGGGCCGGGGCCGGGTTCAAGCAAGCTCGCATCGGAACCCTTCACCATGCAGAATGAGGAGGGAGAACTGCCGGTGCTCTTCAGATCATTCTCCCCAATCGCAGAATGGGGCTTTGCAGTCGGAGTTAACTGCAAGCGAGTGGACCAGGGTTTGGAGACATGGCAGCTAAAAACTTTCGCCGCGCTCTCGGAAGGTTATCGCCGCCAAAAGGCCGAATATGAAGATAAGCTGGCTCAGCGCCAGGCCATGGTGCGCGCTCAGATGATGCTCGCGCAGAATTTCGCGCGTAATCCGTCAGTGGAAACTACGGAACTGAAAAGGATGTTCATACATTTGCTCGTCAGCGAACATTTTACTCAGGTTGGTTTTCCACCGCCGGTAAGCAACGCCTTCTTCTTTCTGACGGATCCCAATTACGTAAAAAAATGGGGAGCGGTGGTGGCGTTTTTCGAGAGAGCGTTCGAGTGGGAAAATATCATGTTCTTCTATTATCCCTACTTCTATGGAAACCTGGCCCACTGGGGCGAACTCATTCTCATACAGGACCTCGATCCACAATTTGAGGAATTTTTGAAAGCCGGTGCGGCTCGTGTCGTCATTCCCGTCAGGCCGGGATTCGAAGCAGCCCTGGCCCACTACCATGAAACTGGCGACGTTTGGATGGGAGAGGAGATGCCCGACATGTTCAGTGATCTCTACGTCTCCATCATCGACGAGATCAAGGCACGCAATTTTGCGCCGGGCGAGGAAGTATGCATCGCAGAATGGGATGTAAAACTTCCTACGACCCTGGTCATGCTTAAAGACGACGCCACGCTACCGGAATGGAAGAGCACGGTGAAATGCGGCGCCATAGATGAATAAGGCCTGCTTGGCTCATCCGCACTCTCGCTAACGCGGGTACGGATGAGCGATTCAACCTTCACAGCACCAACCACCAACTAATGGCCAATAGCGATTCAATCGATCCAACCAAATCTCCCCCCAGCCTACACCTGGAGGATCTGCAGTCGGAAGTTGAGAAACGTAAGGCGTGGTTTTTTGAGTGTCAATTGCGCCGCCTAACCCTCGAGCATTTCCGGGATGTAGAAGTGAATGAAGAACACCCGGACGCACTGCTGAACGTAATAAGTGAGGCTCTCTTCACCGTCGGCTTTCCGGCCGGGCAGGTCGGCTCGCGAATGAAGAGACTTACCCAGACCTACCTCGATAGTAAGCAACCTGTCTGGACGCGCGAAGAAAGAGAACATAGGAATGAATTTGCCGAAACGTTCATAGGTAACACATCCAATTGGCTGAACTATGGAGCCCCGGCGAAATTGATACAGAATCTGGCAAGGCTGAAAGAACTATATGAAAAAAACAAAACGAGCTCGACTATTGATGACGAAGGTGAGTTGAGCGATCTTGGAAGAGAAGACCCCTCAATTAACAAACAGTCTCCGAATGATCGAAACAGACTTTCACATGCGATTGCCCGAGTGGAGATTACTGATAAAGCACCCTGGCTGATCCCGGAAGTCTTCAATGGCGAAAATGTTGACACATCGGACGTGGAAAAATGGATTAAGAATGGAGAGACTTTCATAAGCAACTATGAACTCGAGCTGAATGACGTCTTGGGTGGAGGTAAAATTCCCAAAGAAACCTTCAGCCTGGCTGCGCCTGAGGCTTATCGGACCTGGGTCAAGGAGGCAATGAAGGACTCTCTCACCATCAACAGTTCTGATGCTATTAAAGTTAAGTTCCTCGACACGACGAGCGAACCCTGGCGGTTCAATATCAAGATCCAAACTCCGGCCTATCCTTCCCTCAACATCCTCAATGGCTATCCGGGTTCCGAAGGAGTCAAATATTGGATTGACACATCGTTCAATCCTATCGAGGAAATCTTCATAAACAAGGCCGATTCGGATATGGGTCTTTGTTTGATCATGCGAGCTCTCTATTTGTACGGCACCCTACCCGCAAAATTTGCTGGCGACAAAAACTTTCAATGGAGAGACCGAAAGCCCCCCGAGCAGAGTTTCTACAATTTCTTCGCGAGGAAAGCGAAATCAATAACCGACAACCCGGATTTGCAGGACCGTATCATGGCAGTTGAAACCAAACTGCAAATACTGCTCGAAGAGTCAGCTGCTTCGCCATGCAGCGGGGCTATCCACTTCTCTCCACTAGCTCAGGAGATATTGAAGCAAGCCATACTCGGCTATAAATTCTGGATGGACGAGCCATTCAGTTCCTTCGAAAATGCGGGAAATCCCGGCAATGAGAAAATGCTCTCTTACTTCAATAGAGCCAGAAGAGATATCGACATAGCGAGAAAAGCAGATCATAGAGAGGGCATAGACACGTTTTCGGAAAAAGAGTTCTGGTCTGAGAACCACTACATCATGTTCGCTTCATCCGAATACCTGGCGGGCCAACTATGGCAGAGCGAAACCTTTCTACCGGGAAAGGAATTTCTGGTACCTCAGGTTTATGTCGCTGGCGGTCCCAACGGAGAAGCCGTACCTCTCACCTACGTGGATAAATCAGCTCCAATCCCAGGAAAAGACTCAACAGTAGACAGTGAAGTCCGACGCTCGCGGATGGAACGAGGGAAGGCCCGCACTCTGAAATGGCTGAATAACAGGCTGATGTTTGGCTGGGCCGAATTCAATTCCTCAGGTTATTACCGGGAACATCTAATGGCGCTGCTTAACCTGGTGGATTTTTCGCTGGATGAAGAAGTAAGAAAGAAAGCCGAAATTGTTACCGACCTGCTTCTTTTTGACTTGATACGTTTTTCTCATAAAGGAAGCATGGGAGCCGCGGGAGGTCGTTCGCAATTCAAGTCCAAAAACACGGGATGGGATAACGCACTGGGTGATGTGGTCGAAATCATCCTCGGATCTCGCGGCGTATTTCTCAATCGTGAAGGGGACATTGGCTGCAGCTTTGCTACTACCACTTACAAAATTCCTGACGTGCTCTTGCAAATAGGGAATTACCCACCCGATTCATTCGTCGATCGCTCAAGGGTTTCTGTTACGTTCGACGAAGCGTCAAAGTATGGGATCCAGTATTCCAGGAAGTCGGATAAGAAGACCTCAATCGAGCAGGGTTTCGCTTCCAAACGCGCTAAATATTATGGATTCATCAAAGAAAATAACGATGAGATAACACAAACACATTTTGCGTACGGCGCGAAGGAGGATGACACCGTATTCTGGTGGACGTTGTCCGCTTACTTCAATAAGGAGGTGGCGAAGAATACTCTTGAACTCATCAAGGCATTCGGTTTGCGAAAGACCGGTGTGTTCGATCAACTGTTTGATCTGATCAAAACTATTATTCCCCTTATAGAAAAGACTTCCCATGGTCTCATTGGAGCAGCATTAGGAAGCATTACAGGCGCTGGCGTTGTGACTTTAGCAGGAGCGGCAATCGGCTTTTTCTCAGACGATATTTTTGATTACTCCGTTATCGAAGAGGGCTCTGACGATCTTTCTTTTTTCCTGGAGGGATCGACCCGAACGCGCGCCAACATCTTCACTTATCGCACGCGCGATGTCATGCTCTCCTCTCTGCAGAATTTCCGCGCCGGCCAATTCAATTTTCAATCCAGTGTGAATCAGGCGACGTTGAACACTACGGTCAATGTCTTTACCACAGCAGCTTTTGCCGGGTTGGATTTATCAACCCTGGAAACAGGTTTATTGGGAGGTGTGTTGGGAGGGACGGTATCAGGCGCCGTGTTGGGCGCCTTTGCAGGAGTCGCAGCCAATGAAATATTCATAGAGGGCAGGGAAACATTGGCTACGCACGGCGATGGGCCAGGATGGTGGACCGGCTACTGGGCATTACCGATGGTGGTCCAGCACGAAAGTACGGCTATCCTCGCATATGATTTCAACACTACTCAAAAAAAATTAGCAAAGGCCGGATCCCATGTCTGGTTTCCCAAACCTGGATTCCGTCAGACGGAAGAACGACGGACATCGGCATACGAAGACGACAACTTTTTCCTGTTGGATATCGGCGACATCGGACCTAAGGGTTATTGGCTGTTCGGACAAATCATACACAAAGAGAACAAGATAGACCCTGATGCAAATGAAGAGGCTTATATCGGGGTGTTTTCTAATCAAAGGCCGAAGTGGCTTACCAAAGATTCCGATTTTTACAAGGATAAGCTTGATGGACTGAAGTCTAAGCTCATTAATCCCTCCGCTGATCCCACCTTGAAGTCTCTAAAAGCATTAGAAAATGAACCAGATTTCTTCGCAGAAAAGGATTGGCATGTAAGTGGGAAGAACATCTGGATTATTCAAGTTGGAAGCAAGGCGGAGTTTGGCTCGTACGAGAATTTTAAGGACCGGGTGAGCAGAGCAAAAATCGTACTTGATGATGCTGGCGATATGGAGTGCAAATATTCGATCCCTGGAAAAGATGGGTCGAGTCGAACGCTTTCACTGAATTATGAAGACGGCGGGAAATTCAGTCTTGATGGAAAACAGTTCGACACCGACTTGTACCCGCGCTTCGAGAATCCATTCGTTCGGGGTGAGCTGGTGGAATGGGGCCAGCGCGAATATGTGATTGAACATAACGGGAAGTCTTTACTTCATGATTTCACTAACATGAGGGTGCCAGTGCGTCTCGAAGGTGAAAAGCCTCCGCTGGATGGCGCCGATACGGTCAAAGGACTGGTTATCTATATTCAGACCGGGAACGAAGAGATGGAAGAATTCACGGTTGCTACTGCGACGGTGAATATTGGTTGCGAGGCTGTGGCAGTAGATGAAGTGGTCGCCGCCGGACCAGTGGATGAGAAAACCAATCATGATCCGGAATGGATATTTTTTGATAAACCCGCGCGTCTCACACCCGATATGACCCTTGAGATTAAGCATCCGCCGAGCAGTGATGGCGAGGATGAGCCTGAATGGAACATGTCTTTTTCACTGAAGGCGTTGATGGGCGACCGTCGACTCTACGATTGTTCGGTCTCTTTCCCCGGTAGTCATTTTGTCGATGGGCGACGAAGCACCGGCGCGATGCCGTTTTCGATCCAGGTATCGAAATGGCAAACATGGCAAATGTTGGATGAGACCAGTTTCGAATTCTTTCAGGTTTCCGGCCGGCCGGGTTGGGATGCTTACTATTACGACTATTCAGATCTAATTGCGATAGACAACAACAAACGTCTATGGCACCGGCGGCTTGAAGCCTGTCCCGGGCCGGACTCCGAATGGAAAGCCGTCGCCAATACCGGCCCATCTCTCCTCTTCAAAGAGTCGCCTTCTATTTGCAGCATCTCGACTAAGCCCGGGAATCTATTTCTATTCGCGATGAACAACGGGCAACTCTTCAATTGCTACGCGTCCGATGGCGCTGACGTGACGGATAAGAAATGGGAAAGGTTGAAGCCGGAGACGATTCCGACGACGATTCTTGGCCTGCCGGTTACAAATGCAACCCCGGTTCCGGTCCCGCTATCGCCACAGACGCAGATCGTCGCAAAGGTATCGGAACCAGGGCAGCCAGGTGTCAATCTTTATCTCTCGGGAGCCGACGATAACTTTTACTCTCACGCCGCGTGGCTGCCGGATGGCGGGGGGGCGTGGCGCCAGATTGATACGGACTCAACGTTTAAGCCTTTGATGGGTGCGCCATTCGAAGTAAGCGGTGGGCATCTCTTTGCATTGGATGATCATCGGCGGCTTTGGGTGGGAGCTCTTGATGACACCGACGTGAAGGTCACGCCGTCCTGGAAGCAGTTGACTGACGACCTCACGAACATCACCAACTTCTCCGTGGCCCAGAAGGGGTCGGTGTTCATGATATTGATTAGTACGATCCGAGGGGAAATAAAAGCGGCCGCATTTTCGTCTCCTGATAGTCCGGTCTTCTGGGAACGCATAGGGGAGGCAAGTAACTTCTTACCAATTCTTGGGGCGAAGCTGGCCTGGGCTGTTCCAACAGAAGGACATCTGGATATTTTCACAGCAGGCGCTGATGGCAAGATCTACACGACGTATTGGGAGGCACAGGCGGGATGGGAAAAGGAACATTGGAACATAATTGATCCGAACGGGCATCACTTTGAAGTGTCGGCAACGAGCGGCATGTTTGCTGTTAACCGCGTCAACAATCAAATAGAAGTCTTCTCGAACTCCACTGACAATCAGATTTGGAAAACCTGGTGGACCTAAGGACGGATCGTCTACAGTGTTCCGCTCCTATTGCCATTAACTCCGTGCTTACGGGCGGGGCTTTGCTCGACGATGTAACGTTAGGGATTCGCTACTCTGCACCTAATCGACAGAGGCGGCGCGAATTAACCTTCGTGGTCCTGTTGATACGCGCTCAGTGCCTCCAGAGCGCCCTCGTGCATTCTCTCAGGCCGAACGTAGAGCCAGTGCTTTTCAAACTCCTCATGGGTCATGGTTGCAGTTACAGTTCGCTCTTTACTCTTTAACCATTGATCTACCCACTGACGAAGTTCAGGGTCCCGGTTGAGTGCCATACGCGCCGCATGCATGTTAAGAGGTGTGCTCATAGTCTTGTGCCACTTTCAAAAAAGTGTTCCCGTCCGCTCAACGGATCCCGAAACGACATCGATTTCGCCAGGAGCTTCAACGGCTTGGAAAAATCGTTGTCGTCTGAAGGAGTCAACGCGGGATAGAGTTTGTCATTGATGATGGGAATTCCTAAGGCCGCAAGGTGGAGACGAAGTTGGTGTTTCCTGCCGGTAAGGGGCAGCAACTGATATAGACTGAGACTTCCAACATTGCTAATGACACTGATGTGAGTCTCGGAGTTTGCCTCGCCCGGAACTTCTTTCATGCGAAAGAACGGTTCTCCCTGAACCATCCGACTGCGCCGAGTACTGGGGAAGTTCGACTCTTCCAGAGTTGGTGCCAGAGCCTCATATACCTTTCGAACCCTGCGATTCCGAAACAGTGAGGTATAGTGGCCTCTTGTTTTCCGGTTGAGGGAAAACAATACCACTCCGGCAGTTTCCCGATCGAGACGATGAATCGGCACCAGGGCTTCCGTTGCTCGTTGTTTTCGCAGTCTGACCAGAAGCGTTTCATGGAGAAATTTTCCCGAGGGAATCACTGGCAAGAAATGCGGTTTATCTGCAACCAGGATGTGTTCATCCTGATAGAGCACCTGCTCCCTAAAGGGTATGGTTTTTTCATTTTCCAGCTCGCGGTAATAGAAAATGCAAGCGCCAACTCGAAAAGCAGTCTCTGCATCGATGCGGCGTCCGGTTTCATCGATCACTTGGCCCTTCGCCATCCGTGCCTTCCAAGTCGTAGCATGCACGTGCGGATATTGTTCCTTGAAAAAGTCGATGACAGTTTTCCATGGACCTGCTGGAAGCCATTGGCAGCTTGGACCAACTCCTGCGACGAAGGGAAGCGGGGCGTTCAAATTAACCTCCTTTTTTGTTATGTTCCCTGGCGAACAACGAAGCCGCTTTTTGAGGCTCAGATAAACCCACACTGCAGCGTTCGCGCTCGTAGCATCTGAATCATGACACTCTTTACGATCAGGGCCGCAGGTATTATGAAAGTTGTAGTTGCCGATCACAACTATTGAGGCCTAATGATTAGACTGCCTGAATCAAACGAAGACTTGTTGCGTGAGTGCGTCTTCAAGGAAGCAGAAGCCGTGCTCGACCTGATACTGATCCAGTTTGGAGCTGAAAACATCTCCGTCGACGAACTTCGTGAAAAGAAGCTAAACGAGAGAGATCCGTTAAAGCCATTCAGCGTTAGTTGTAGGCGCGAACTCCAGGACCTGCAAAGAGTGATATAGGTTTCCGCGTGATCTTAGAGCTCAACGTCATGCCTGAGACAAATGCGCAAACGCATTTGCTGATCTCAAGTAAGACTCAAAAGTCTTTGGCGGACGTACTCACGCGTTCAAAATTTAACTGTCCTCGGTTGGGTTTTGAGTTGACGAAACCAGCACCTTAGGCTAAATGGTAGTCTCTGCATTTACGAAGGAAACTTCAGAATCACTATAATCAACCGAAAAGCTCTTCAGGTTCCACGACTAGCACAGCCACAAATACCTTGTGATGGATGAGCCAACTCTCAAACAAAACCTTCCTCCGCGCGGTCCAGGAAAGCCTCTAAAAGAATTCGGTGACTACGAGATCCAGGGCGAACTTGGGCGCGGTGGGATGGGTATCGTCTACCTTGCAAGGCAAAAGAATCTGAACCGGCGAGTTGCTTTGAAGATGCTGACAGGTCATTACGGTCCCGACGAGTTGCGTCGCTTTCTCGAGGAGGCAGAAACAGCCGCCGGTCTAAGCCACACCAACATCGCTCATATTTATGAGGTAGGGGAGCACGAAGGCACGCCCTTCTTTTCGATGGAGTATGTTGATGGAGGAACGCTCGCGGATAGTCTACGCAAGGAACTACCTTCACCTCGAGAAGCTGCTGAGCTGTTGATCAGCATTGCGCGCGCGCTTCATCACGCGCATGAGAACGGTATCGTCCATCGTGACATGAAGCCGGCCAATATATTGATTGCGGCTGAAGGCGTTCCCAAAGTTGCGGACTTTGGAATCGCGAAACGTCTGAACGACGACTCGAAGCTGACGCGAACAGGCGCTGTGATCGGAACGCCGACATATATGGCCCCGGAACAAGCTCAAGGAAACAGCAGGCACGTTGGACCACCCGCTGATGTTTATTCGCTTGGTGCAATCCTCTATGAACTGCTGGCCGGCCGCCCGCCGTTCTTACCAGAAGATAACGAGACAGCCATTACGGTACGCGTGCTTACCGAAGAACCGGTGTCGCCAGCCTGGCACAGGCCCGAGATTCCTCGGGATCTCGAAACCATCTGCATGAAGTGTTTGCAGAAAGACCACCGCCATCGCTATCCGACTGCGAAAGCTCTGGCTGATGATTTACGCCGTTATCTAAATGACGAGTCGATTCACGCCAAGCCACCAAACTCTGTCATCAGCAGCATAAAATGGGTCCGACGAAATCCCTGGAAGTCCGTCGCTACCACGATTGCTTTGTTGCTCGTTCTCGTCGGTCTGGCTTTGCTAACACGATGGGAACTTTATGTACGTCCGCGTTTTGAGTACGCCCAGCAGGTGGATTGGAAGAACGGACTTCTCGAACCATTCGAGAAGGTAAGCCTCGATAAGGCCGCCCAATCCGCGGCCTACGTGCGATTGACACGACGTGGCCGGTTCGGTCCGATCACAAAAGCGGAAGTTTTGAATCCAAGAGGGAATCCAGCCGTGTTGAGGCGGGTTCTCAACGATGAAGTGATTCCGGTTTACATCGAAGGACTGACTGGGGCGCAGCCATACGGCGAAAAATTACCGGAGAGCACAACCGTCGACTTCCTGGTTGAAGATAGCAATGTACTGGAAGCGACGAGCCGCGATCGGAATGGTCAGGTTATCTGGCGTCTTATCTACGATCGTTCGAGTTCTTCTAAAACCGCGGCGCGCGCCCGGTTTGTGAATGTTCGCGGCTTTGATTCGCTCAGCCGCCAGGGCGCCTCACACCTGGAATTCGCACGCGACGGCAACGGCCGTGATGTGCAAATCACTTTTTTTGATGCCGCCGGTAAGCCAGCGCAGAATGGCGAAGGTGTTTACGGTTACAAAATACAAAGAAATGAAGCAGGACGAATTGTGCGGTTGGATAATCTGGCCGCTAATGGTCTTCCGGCGGCGAATCGCGTCGGCCTGGTTGCTTTCAGCATGAGCTGGGGACAGCAGTCGCGCTTTCAACCCCTCGATGCAAGCGGTCAACCAGTGGTTTGGGGAGGTATCGCCGCCGTGGTTACGGACTACGATGGCGCCGGCAATACGACGCGCGTTACAAGCTTAGCCAGTGATGGACAACCGGTGCGGGATGAAGGTAATCAATGGTCGGTTCAGGAAATACAGCGCGATGGGCAGGGCGAAGTCACGCAACGGAAGTTCTTCAAAGCAGATCCCAATGGCTCATTGAAACAGATAAGCCAGACTGATATTGCTTACGACGAATTTGGACATCCAGCGGACATCAAATTCGCCGGCCTTAAGTCATGGCACAGCACGATGCGCTACGATGTTACGGGAAACGTTACCGAAGAGAAATTCCTCGACGCGAATGGAAACCCTGCAAATGGCGACAATGGCTATGCGATAACTCGCTCCACCTACACTTCCGATCATAACGGAATGCGGATCGAGCAAACTTACTTCGACCCGTCAGGAAACAAGACTTACAACAAGAGCGGCTATCATCGCTTCATCACCGAGTTTGACGTTACGGGAGTCTTGAAGCGTTTGACAATGGACGAGCATGATCCCGCTCGCTTCACTTATTACCGTTACGTCAGCGAACCCGAATTCGATGCTGAAGGCCGCAACCGTCATAGCGTTTCCCGCTATGAAGATGCCAACGGTCAACTCGCCACCGGCTTCGATCTTCCTTATCTCGCGAGCGAAGTTGTCTATGACGAAAATGGTCGTGTAACAACGGAATGGAGAACTGTGAGCGCTCCGCAGTCTGTAGGTGGACCAATCCTGCGGTTCGACACTGAGTGGAACTCCAACGGAAAAACCAAACGTCGCATAAGACAGGTTTGCGACGCGAATCGCCAGCCTATGACTGCGCTTGCGAATGGAAACGCAGCGCGGCACGAAGAGGATTACGATTATGTCGAACAGCTTGAACGAATCTACGAAACTGGATTTAACGAACAGTTGGTCGGCTTTGGTGTTCGCGAAGTAAAGTTCTCGGCAGGAAATCTTCAGAGCGTAACACACAGTCGAAATGATGGTAGCCGTGTCGGTTCAGTGGCCGTAATCATCACTGAAGTGATCCCGCCCGCGGAGCAACCAAAGGCCGCGGAGTTGAAAGCAGGCGATCAACTTTTCGCAAGCAATGGAAAACCCGTCACCAGCGCTTATGGTTGGGTCTATGCAGGAACTTTTCCCGGCGGCTGGATCGAAGTGGTCCGTGAAGGCCGGCACATCCGGATCGAAGGATTGAAGCCGGGCATCCTTGGTATTGTCCTCGAAGATCACGCCGCCAGGTGAACGCCGCGCGGTAGTGTCGCAGGTTGAAATTTAACGCCGAAGGCGTTCGCCAATTTCAGCCCAGGGTTCGAGCAGCGCGAGAACCCTGGGGAACCTAAGAAGAAAATGGTCAACCCTGAAGGGGTGGGCAGTTGGCGAACGCTTTCAGCGTTTTCGTCTTACCTTGGATCGCCAACCCCAGGGTTGTCGCTATGCTCCAACCTCTGGGCTGAAATTAGCGAACGCCTTCGGCGTAATTTCCAACTGCGACACTATCTGCCGCGGGTTTTGCTTGACGGGTTCCATCCATTTTGCAAATAATGCTGCGCCACAAAACTAAGCCAGATAGCGAGCCAGCGGATAATGCCCCCAGAAAACGACCAGCCCGCCAAAGACGAAGTAGGTTTGCTCGAAATACTCCGGTTGCTAATTGAAACCGAAAAAGCCAGGACCACATCGGACCTACTCAAATACGCCAAACAATACGGCGCTCCCGAAAGCGAAGAACGATTAGCCGTTCTTGAAGCTGAGAATGTTCCCATCGATCTCGCCTTCGACGCGATCAGTGTCCATTTGCGGCTACTCGAATTCAAAAGAAACAGTTCGATCCTTGCGAGTTGCCGTGGTCAAAAAATCGGACTCGTTCTCCCGCTGCCGCCACACCTGCCTGAATTGTTCCTTCCGGTTGCCGACGTTACTTTCTTACAACCGGGCGAGATCACGCTCCATGGCGGCCTTCATGAATACGGCGAGCAGGCAGTGAAAGGAACTCGTGCTTGTCGTGTAAAAGCGCAGGAAATGTATGCGCTCGTTTTTGAAGCCTTTCGTCAAAGCGGCGATTTGTATGTTGACGTATCGATCGCTGACGTGATCGATCCAGCCATGTTGCCGCCGAGCATTCGACTGATTCCGCATTTACGGCCACACCAAAATCCGAAAGATATCAAGATTCAGACAACAGCTCAGGTCTCCTTTATATGAAAACCTATTTACGCCTGCTCCCCCCGTTTGGCGTTTTGGTTGTTTTGATAGCATCTTGTGCCACTGTCTTTGCTCAAGCACACGAAGCTGGCGCCGCCCCTGCTCCCAACTCCTGGCAGATGACCTGGCCCGCCGGCGTCCTCATGCTGGTGCTTTTGTTCAGCGCGTTCTTCGCCATGACGAAGTACGAGGTGCCGCTGTCTCTCGCGATGAGTCTCGTCAGTCTCGCTTTTCTCGTGATCCAATGGGAAGGAGCGCCGGCGATCCTCAGTGAAGGCTTCCAACATTACTCAACCATCACTGTGTTGTTTACTGCCGTCGCCATTCCCGCACACATGATCGAGCGCTCACAGGGATTCAAGTGGATTGCCGCGTGGCTTGGACATCAACTCGGCAAAGTGCGATTAAAACATCCGCGGATGACCACGCCATTATTGGTTGTGATCCTGTTGGTGGCCACTTATGTGACGGCGGGGCTGATGCACAACGTCACCTCGATCCTCATCATGACGCCCATCATCATTCGACTGTGCGCGTCATATCAGGTGCCGTCGCGTTGGATTCTCAGCGCCGCGCTGATCGCCAGTAATCTCGGCGGATTTTCGACACGTTGGGGCGACACGCCGAACATTATCGAGTCGGCAACCTGGGGCTTGAAAGCCGGCGACTTTATGCGTGAAGTGTTACCGGCAAACCTGATTGTGCTTGCCGTGCTGATCGTGGTCAGCGCTTACCTGACGCAACGCGGGATCAGTAGGCGCAGCCGGCAAGCTGGAGCAACCCAGGTTCCGTTCTACACCCTTGAGGTGGCGCAAACGGCAGCGGACTGGAAGAAAGCCAAGGCCGATCTAGCCATCGATCGTCGCTTGTTGCTGGTGGGTCTGGTGTTACTGATCCTCTTTATCGTGTTGCATGTTATCTTCACGACACTCGCTATTGCGATCGGCGCGACCACAATCGTTATTGCGGTTTTGCTTGAACGAAAGAAACATCGATATCAAACGCTCACCTCACTCGGCTTCGACGTCTATCTTACCTTCGCAGCAATTTTTGTTTTGGCCGGCTGCGTTTCGCATTCGTGGATCGGCAAGACGCTATACGACCAACTCATCGCCGCGAAAGCCGCGCCATGGATCATTGCCGTCACCGGTTATTTCGGGACAACGTTTACTGAAGCTGCTTCATGGGCAACTGCTGTCTCGCAGGCGATTCATACGCTTGATCCTTCGCATGCGGCCGCGTGGGCGCTCGGCGGTGGGATCTGTGCCGGGAGCAGCTCATTGGTAACTGCTGCTTCAGCGGGAATCATTCTCGCTGAAGAGAGTCAGCGCTTTAACGATCCCGAACATGCGATTACTTTCAAGCGTTACCTTGCGTTCGGTCTGCCGTTCTCGTTGTTTATGCTTGTCTTTTACGGTACCTATTTCACCATCTTTCGTTAGTTCACCACGCGATGCCTAAGGAAGACCGATCGTTTCTCGGCGATGTCGGTAGTGTCTGGAAACGACGCAAACAGATTTGGCGACTCGTCACGCCCGCTGACAAAGCCGGTTTCATTACAGGTGTGATCATCATGGCGTTTGCCGCGGCGGTAGAGACCGGCATTGCTTTGCTGGTGGGCCAACTTTTTGACCGCGTCACCGGGTTTGCGGGAAAGCCCGCTTCGGAATGGACTCAGTATGTAGTGTTTGCCCTAGCGGCATTGGCGGGCGCCTATGTGTTGAAAGAGTCGCTCCAGGTATTGCGCCGCCGCATCGTTAGCCGCACGACTTCACGTATCGAGCGCAACATGACGGTGCGTCTCGTTGGCCATCTCCTGCGCGTGGACCTGGGCGCTTTGGCACGCGAACGGATTGGCTCACTGCATGGTCGCATTTCCCGCAGCGTCGAAGGCTTCGTCAAGTTTCTTCGGGTCAGTTTCAGCGACTTCATTCCGGCGATTCTGACGGCGGCCTTCGCCCTCGGCGCGGGCATTCAACAGGAATGGCGAGTCGGTTTAGTCATGCTCGCGGTAGTGCCACTGTCGATCTTGATAACTGTTTGGCAGGTGAAGTCGCAGAAGGGAATTCGAGCAGCGCTGCTGCACGCCAAGGAGGGACTCGACGGCACGGTTGTCGAACAGCTCGGAGGTTTGGAATACATCCGCGCGGCGAACACTTATCCGTTGGAAGTCGCGCGGGTGCAGAATGCCGCCGAATCTCGCAGCGCTCGCGAGTTGAAACACCAGTACGCAATGGCTCGGTTCGACTGGATGAAAGCCGTCAATGAAGGACTATTCCACGTCATTATTATCGGCTACGCGGTTGTTCTCGCGGCCTATGGGCAGATTCAATTCGGGAAGGTCCTTACCTTTTCGATCCTGTTTTTGAACATCATGCGCCCACTCAAGGAAGTGCATCGCATTCTTGATGAGACGTACGACAGCAGTATTCAAGTGAGCGTGTTGCTGCACATGCTCGATCAACCGTTGGACCAATCTTATGGTGTCGTGACCATGCGTGCGCCGCGACTTGACGGCAGCCTCCCTCTGCTCGAGTGCCAGGACCTCGTGGTCGAGTATAGCCTCGCGGATGGAGGATCGAGACGGATACTGAATGGCTTAACCATGAAGATTTATCAGGGGCAAACAATCGGCATTGCCGGTCGTTCTGGTTCCGGCAAATCGACGTGGTTGCGTTGCATGTTGAGATTGATTCACCCGGCTTCCGGTGAGGTTTTGGTGGGCGGAGTGCCAATTGGCGTGCTTTCTCGAGAAGACATCGGCAAGAGCATTGGGTATGTGAGTCAGGTTCCTTTCGTGTTCTCAGGCACCATTGCGGAAAACATCGGCTATGGTTGCGGCAATGTCAGCCGCGAACAGGTCAAGGATGCTGCGCGGCAAGCGCACATTGATGAAGAGATCGAGCAAATGCCGGAAGGGTATGAGACGGCGCTAACCGAACGAGGTGGAAATCTTTCCGGCGGCCAGCGACAGCGCATCGCGCTCGCGCGAATGTTTCTGAAGAATCCACCGGTGCTGATTCTCGATGAAGGGACCTCGGCGCTCGACAACATAAGCGAGCGTCGTGTGCGTGCAGCCATCGATCACGCGCGGCAGTCGCATACGGTCATTATGGTGGCCCATCGCTTGACCACACTCAATCAAACGGATTGCATCTTTGTTTTCGATCAAGGGCGAGTTGTCGAACAAGGCGCCTACGACGAACTAGTGACCCGGAATGGTGTGTTTACCGAGCTCGTGAGGAGTGCTGAAGCCGAGTAAGAAATAATCCTGTAAAAAAAGGCGGCGCGTTATGAGTACAAAACCAGTGACTTTCGTTTGGCCGGGTGATCTTCATCTCGAAACCCCGGAACGTCCAAATAATCAGGTTGCGCAGTGGATGGCTGATGAAGTTAATGACGTTATCAAGCCGGACTTCGTTCAGTTTGCGGGCGACAATGTGCAACACGCTCGTGACGCCGAGTGGGCGCTCTTCAAGAACGTTACGAGCAAACTGAAGATACCCTTTCATGCGCTCGTCGGCGATCACGATGCGCACCACGACCCGGGTTGCTACTCATACAAAACAAATGTCGGCCCCACCTACCATGCTTTTTCCCACGGTGATTATCGCTTCATTTGTTTGAACACAAATGAATGCAGACCGCTCGGAATGAAGGACGATCAAGTCATCTGGTTTCGTTACGAAGTGGACGCCGCCATCGCGCGAAACGAGCGTGTCGTCGTGTTCCAACATAACTACCCGTTTCAAGTATGGGAAGATTTTCTGGTGTATCCCGGGATGGAAGAATGGCGGCAGGTTATGCAAACCCGGCCGATCACCGCGCTCTTTGCCGGTCACACGCACTACGGCCAGATGGCAAACGACGGACGCAACGTCTATATCACTTCCCGATCGATCGGTGATCCCGAGGGAGGGGCGGCGGGTTACGCAATCGTTCATCTCGATGAAGATGAACTGGCAGTCGCTTATCGTACAAACGAAGACAAGGGACCAATCGCGATGATTACATCACCGCGCCGGATTATCCTCGCGACGAAGGCGGCTCACATCGTGACTGGCCCGACGGAAGCTCGAGCGCGTGGATGGTCGGTTATACCGGTTACTTCAGCTCAGGCTCGGATTGACGACGGCGCCTGGAGTGACATGCATGAGACTGACGAGATGTCGTGGAGCTTTCCAATCCCTGGCGATACTTTGTCCAAGGGCGAACACACCCTTGAGGTTCGTCTCACCGACGAAAATGGAGAAACCGGAACGGATCGGATTGTCTTCGCTTGCGACCTGACCGGTCGCTACAATCCCTATCCCATGGTGGATCCGGTAGTGAAGGGCACCAAATTCTGCTGATCGTTACGATTCAGCGAGGGCCGCTGGTCGAGGTCGAAAATATCGAAACACCTTGACTCCCAAAAGAATCGACACGATTACTCCGAGAATAACCCAGGCCAAATTACCCAGTATCTCAACCAGGTACTGCACGCGGTCACTGAATACGTAACCAAGCGTTACGTAGAGGACCACCCAGAGAATTTCTCCAAGCACATCCCACAACACAAAACGTGGCCACGGGTAACAGGTTAACCCGCTGGTTACATTAAGCCATGGACCCAGCTCGGTAATTAACCATCGACTGAAGAAAATACCCGCGCCGCCCCAACGATTGGAGAGTGCTTCGGCTTTCTTAATCTTACTCGCACCGCCGATTCGGTTTGTTATTCGATCAATTAATCGTCGTCCGCCCCAGCGAGACAAACCGTAGCCAATCTGATCCCCGAGTATTGCCGCGCTGCTCGCCGCGGCGATCACGTAGCTCAGCTTCATCTCGCCCTGCTTCGCAAACGAACCAGCAGCCACGAGCATCAACGTCACCGGCAGCGGAACGCCGATCGATGCAATTAATATGACGCCAAAAAGAACCGGTAGACCATAGACCAAGAGTGCGGCGAGCAGTTGGTCGGCAATAGTCATTTGCGTCCTCCAGGATGTGGTGGAGGCTCGTCTTTCGGTGGTGGCGGTGGCGGTGGATAGGGAGGCCGGGCGTGCACAATTGCGTCCATCAGAATTGCTTTGATCTCATCCATCGACCGGTCTTGAGCTTTAGCGATGTCACGCAAGGGTCGTTTGTCAGGTGGTTTGTGTGGCAGGCCCAGCGCGAGAAAAAGAACGTGTGGCGGGACATGATAGGAATGGGCCACGTAGTCAACGTTCATCCACTCAGCGATGGGTTCATCCTGGTGATAATGCCAATAGATGGCCGGGCGAATTGCGCGCTGAGCGAAATATCCAGTGGCGGCTAAGACCAGCACTAAAGCCAGTACCACACCCCATTGTCGCCGACTAAGTTTTGTCATGCAGCACCTTCGACAATTTAATGCCGTGTTCATCCAACTTGGAGTAAAGGAGCCGGCGGTTGATGCCGAGACGTCGCGCTGCTTCAGCACGGTTCTCGCCCGTCGATTCAAGAGCACGCCGGATCAACTCGCGCTCCAGGGCCGCTACGGCTTCCTTGAGAGGTAGTTCTAAGAACGATTCGTTTGTGGGCACTTCACCGATCCGTGTTGTGGCTGTATCGCCAAACAGATGAATCGGCAGCAGCACTTCTGTCGCCGCTCCTGCGGTGACAACCGCGCGCTCGATCATGTTTTCTAACTCGCGCACATTTCCCGGAAAGTCGTAGGAGAGCAGACCACGCATCGCGTCTTCTGAAAGAACCTTGACGGAGGAACCATGACGACCGGCGGCTCGCTCGAGAAAATACTCAGCAAGTTGCGGCACGTCGCTCAGCCGCGAGCGTAAGGGTGGCAGACGAATTTCAACTACGCTCAAGCGATAAAACAAGTCTTCGCGGAAACGATTTTCATTGACTGCCTGCTTGAGGTCTTTGTTCGAAGCTGCAATTACGCGAACGTCGACACTGATGGTCTCCGTGCCACCCACGCGTTCGAAGCGACGCTCCTGGAGAGCGCGCAGAAGTTTGACCTGCGCGCTCGCCGTCAACTCACCAGCTTCATCAAGCAAGAGAGTGCCCGTGTGGGCTAGCTCGAAGCGACCCTTCTTTTGTCGTTCGGCTCCCGTGAAGGCGCCACGCTCATAACCAAATAGTTCCGTTTCGATCAGGCTTTCGGGAAGGGCGCCGCAGTTTACCGCAATGAATGGCTTTTGTGAACGCGCCGAATGACTGTGAATTGCTTTGGCCACCAATTCCTTGCCGGTGCCTGACTCACCGGAAATGAGCACCGTGGCGTCCGTGGCGGCGAGCCGTCCAATCTGCTTGAAAACATCGCGCATTACGCGACTGGTTCCAAGTATCTCGTAGGGTGCTTCACCGGCGGGTTCGGTCTTTTTTGCAGCGACTGTGGTTTCGTAAACCAGGCTTAATCGACGTTGCTCGACCGCGCGCTGAAGTGTGCTCACCACTTCATCGAGATCCAACGGTTTTGTAATGTAGTCGTAGGCTCCACGACGCATCGCTTCGATCATCTTTGAGCTGTCACCAAAGGCGCTGATCACGATTATTGGACCACAAGAGAGTTTCTCTTCCTGAATGACTTTCAAGACGTTGAGACCGTCCAGTTTGGGCATTCTGAGGTCAAGAAAAACTACGTCGGGTTGCAGGCCGTCACGCAACAACTCGATCGCTTCTGCCCCATCGCCTGCTTGCCTGACGTTGAAACCTTCGCCGGCGATTAACTCCACGAGGCCCTCGCGCAGATTAACCTCGTCGTCGACTACGAGCACCTGGCTTTGTTTTTCTGTCATGTCAGCGAAATGAGAAGAAGACTGCGGCGACGATCAGGCCATACGCGACGAAGTTGTTCCATCGCAGCGATTCGCCAAAAACGAAATAGGCAACTATCGTAAAGACTACGAGCGTAATGCACTCCTGCAATATCTTCAGTTGCGTCACCGAGAAGATTTGCGATCCGATCCGGTTTGCCGGCACTTGAAAGATATACTCAAACAATGCGATGGACCAACTTATCACAATTAGCGGCGGTAGCGGCTTATCTTTGTACTTAAGGTGGCCGTACCACGCGAAGGTCATGAATACATTCGAAATGATTAGTAGGATGACTGTTTTCACTGACGCTCCCGATCCTTCGTTGACGTGCTTGACGAGCTTCCGGGAAGCTCTATTACAAACGACGTACCGCGGTCTGCGTTATTCGCAAAGCTGAGGCGGCCACCGTGCTCCTCAACGATGGCCCTGGCAATTGACAAGCCCAGACCTGTCCCGTTAGCTCGTCCAGTATGAAATGGCTCAAAAACATTTTCCTGATCGGCCTCGGGTATACCGTGGCCACTATCCACAAAAGTCACTGCGGCCCAAAGCGATTGGTTGTCACGCCGCACCGAATTGCAATTGATGGTTAATTGACCGCCGTCCGGCATCGCATCGATTGCGTTCTGAATCACATTGTCCACGACTTGAGACAATCGGTTCTCATCACCCTCGATGATTATTGGTTCAGCTCGTGACTTTGTTGTTATCACTACGCTCGCGTTTCTTGCCACATCCTTGAAGAAGACAGCACGACTCTCAATGAGCCCACAAACGTCGACCGGACCAACCTCAAATTTCTTTTGGCCTCCGAGATCCAATAGACGATGCACCAGGTTATCCAGGCGTTCGATTTCTGCTCGTATGACAACAAAAGTCTCATTAAGCTTTTCCGTTTCGTACGACGAGCGCTGAGCCAACTGGACTTTAAGTTTGATGGCTGACAAGGGATTACGCACCTCGTGTGCGACGCCCGCAACCACGCGACCGAGCCCGGACAGCCGCTCGCTATGACGCAATTGTTTCTCGAGCTCGCTCCGTTGCGCGATGTTCGCGCGCAGGTTTGCCGCCAGTTGATTGATCGCCAAAGCGATTCGCGCGAGCTCTTCAGTATCAGGCGCCGCCAATTGACGGTTGAGATCTTTCGTAAGTTCGGACAGTCCCTTTTCGATCCCGGTGACGCCCGATCGCAGGTCTCTGACAGTGATAAGCGCGAGGCCGCTGACCGCAATGATGCTTAGAGCGAGAGCCACAAGAGAAACCAGGTTGGGCCAGTCGGAAACGTTAGACGCGTACGGGAGTCGTTGCATGGCCCACGCTGTTTCCAGTTCTGCCGGGTAGGCCGCAACGATGACGCGGTCACTTCCGATCTGACTTAAACGTGACGTAGGTTCTCCGGAGTTAGCGGTCTGACTCGCCACGCTCTTGATCAGATCAATCAGATTAGAGGAAGCGCTGGCAGAGGCTTTCTGACCGGCATATCCGAGCAGCGTCCCGTCTCCTTGTCGGTACAGGCCGCCTTCCACATTTGGGTACCGATGAAGCGTGGCCGCGCTGAGTCGATCGAACGGATCAGCATACGCCCTAAAGATTTTTTCCACGTGCGGTGGCGCCGGTGGCGGCGGCTTCCTGCCGTCGCGGGCAGCCGGCATCGCTTGGTCAATCGTTTCATATCCATTCGGATTGGCCTGAACTTCCCGAGCGAGATCTCTGGCGGCAGCTTGCACCGCGGCATCGGCCTGACGCAGCGCGAAGGTTTCAGTGGCCCGCGTGAGTCTCCAGGCAACGATTAGCGAGATCGTCAAGGCTGCTATTGCGAACCCGGCCAGCAAAGCCAACCGAGTTCGCAAGCTCATTCTCCTGATCGCTGTAAGCATCCTCGTGGATTACTACTTACCGGCCAAAGTGATTGTTTGATTACCCACAGTGATGCTGGTGGGCCGAATTACAACTCCCCACTCACTACGAACGCTCTGTCCTTCGACGTTGAGTTCAGTGTTTCCGCCTTGCTCGGCTGCGACTACGAGACTGCCTACTCTTGGTCCAAACCGAACTTGTTCACCGCTTGCAAGGATCAACCCCTCGACATCGCCATGGCCGTTGACCAGGTGTGTTCGCGCCGTCGCCGTTATCTTGAGCATTTCTGTAGGTGGAGTAGCCGGCGTCTCCGCTGTTACGCGCAGACCGGGCTCAGACTCCTGGTCTCTACGATCATTAGGTCCATGGTGATTACCTGGTCCATGCGGCGGCGGACCTGACGCAATCTCCATGATTGTTTGTCCGCGCGCGGAGATTTGTTCGACTCGAATCTCTCGACCATAGTTCGATTGCTTGCCTGCGTGACCAACAACCGTGACTTCGTCGCCAACCGCAATTCGTTGCACAAGGGTGGCACCGGTTTCAGGACGAAAGTGTAGTTGATCACCGCTTGCTAATAACAGGCCGTTGACGTTGCCGTCTTCATCGAGCAGGTACGCGGTGACCTGGCTCTTGATTGAGACGCTATGTTTGAAAAACCGTGGCACAGCCCAGATTGCCACGGCTCCACCGAATGCAAGCACCAGCACGGCGATCCGAATTAACCAATTGCGTTTACCAAATATCTTCATGCTTCTTCTCCCTTCCAAATTGCGGAGCACTCGATGTGTCCGGCAGGCCGTCTTAGGGCAATGCTTGTGCCCCGCGAGTTCGGCCGACAACACCAGAAAACAGGTGCGAAATGCAAGGAAGAGGAAACGACAGCAAATGAATTTGATTTGAGTGTGAAAAGTCAGCACACCAGGTTGTGATCTCTTCTCACACTACGAAGGATAAGTCGCCAGGTCTGGATCCGTTTTTCTGGGCGAGTTTTTCACTGTAAGGAAATGATGGTTGATATTGATAAACGGAGCATTCTCAGCGAATGTTGAATCCCACTTGAAGCAAACCCCAATATGGTACCGGTTTGCCGCAGGCAATGTGAAGCGCGTGGCATCAGCCGTGAGTGAAGGGTCTATAGCTGTCTCATTTGTCCATCAGATGCTCGCTGAATAGATCAGGACAATTCTGAATTAATCCGTTTCACTTCTAAGTCATGCAGTTAGTAATACCTTTTCCACCCAGAAGATGTTTGACTGGTCCAGACTGATAGAGCGCTCCGCGCGAGACTCCTTTATATATAGGACCGCACATATTGATTGCCAGCTATATCCGAGTCGAAAGAACCTAAAGAATCGTGGCGGCTTCTCAAACTTTGGACAAACGCGAACGACCGTCTGCGAACCAGTTGTAAATATACTTATTGATTGTGGTTGATTCAGTTTGCTGTAAAGTTGCTGTAAACGTGAATTCGGCTAAATGAAGAAGCAGAGTCGTTTATGCGTCGGACATGGGGCTTGAACTCCCACGGCGAATTTCTTACCAGGCGTAAGTTATTGATTCTATTGGTAGCGGGGGGCGGGATCGAACCGCCGACCTTGGGGTTATGAATCACCTTCTCGGCAAAACCTTAAGTATTTGCCTTTTCAAAAGTTGCAGCCACCAAGAATTTCGGCCCATTTTGCATTCTTTACGGTTACTCACAGTCGCGTGTCCGTGCTGTGCTGTTTTTTCTGGACACAAATTGGACACAACGCTTCGGTTGGACAGCTTTCCAGCACATTGGGATCCTAAGCTTAGAATTCCACGTGGACAAGTTGTCGCG